>WNFV01001085.1_pt1 | contig 40147 bp, 32 predicted proteins | sample 5400101 | NCBI WGS metagenome assembly WNFV01 (sample SAMN13153361, study PRJNA577476) | soil metagenome | isolation source: 115 cm soil or saprolite under grassland replicate 1 | place: USA:California | collected 2016-06-15 | reverse complement strand
GAGCGACAAGGCTTCGAGCAGCAGCAGAGTGAGGAACGGGCATGAGCCGGACGGCATACATCGTGGACGGTGTCCGCACCCCGATCGGGCGGTACGGCGGTGTCCTCGCCGAGGTCCGCCCGGACGACCTGGCGGCGCACACGATCCGGACCCTGCTGGCCCGGCACCCCGGCCTGGACCCCGAGCGGATCGACGATGTGCTGCTCGGCTGCGCGAACCAGGCCGGTGAGGACAACCGCAACGTCGCCCGGATGGCCGCGCTGCTCGCCGGCCTGCCGGAATCGGTGCCCGGGGCAACGATCAACCGGCTCTGCGGCTCCGGCCTGGACGCGGTGTCGGCGGCGGCTCGTTCGATCGTCGCCGGCGATCACGACGTGGTCGTCGCGGGCGGCGTCGAGTCGATGTCGCGGGCGCCGTTCGTGATGCCCAAGGCCGGTACGCCGTACAGCCGGAACGCGGAGATCTACGACACCACCATCGGCTGGCGGTTCGTGAACCCGGTGCTGAAGAAGCAGTACGGCACGGACTCGATGCCCGAGACCGCCGAGAACGTCGCGGAGGACTTCGGCGTCGACCGCGTGGACCAGGACGCGTTCGCGCTGCGCAGCCAGCAGCGCGCGGCGAAGGCGATCGCGAACGGCCGGCTGGCCGAGGAGATCACGCCGGTCACGATCCCGCGCCGCAAGGGCGACCCGGTCGTCGTCGACGTCGACGAGCACCCGCGCGAGACCTCGCTGGAGGCGCTCGCCGCGCTGAAGACGCCGTTCCGTGACGGCGGCTCCGTCACGGCCGGCAACTCCTCCGGCGTCAACGACGGCGCCGCCGCGCTGCTGATCATGAGCGGCGAGGCGGTCGAGTGGTACGGCGTGACGCCGCTGGCCCGGGTGATCTCCACTGCGGTGGCCGGAGTGCCGCCGCGGATCATGGGCATCGGCCCCGCACCGGCGACCCGCAAGCTCCTCGAGCGCACCGGTGTGGCGCTGACCGACATCGGCGTGGTCGAGCTGAACGAGGCCTTCGCCGCCCAGTCCCTCGCCGTGCTGCGCGACCTCGGCCTGCCCGACGACGCCGAGCACGTGAACCCGAACGGCGGCGCCATCGCGCTCGGCCACCCGCTCGGCATGAGCGGCGCCCGGCTGGCGCTCACCGCCGCCCTCGAACTGCAGCACCGCCAGGCCCAGCACGCCGTCGCCACCATGTGCATCGGCGTGGGCCAGGGCATCGCGACCCTGCTGGGCAGGCCATGACCACGAGGTGAGGAACGAGATGAGCGAGCGCAGGCTGGGCGAGCCGACTCCGGCGGACCTGCTGGACGACGGTGAGCGGCTGAGCACCGACGAGCTGCGAGCGGTCCAGCTCGACCGGCTCCGGGAGACGGTGCGGCGGTGCTACGAGAACGTGCCGCACTACAAGGCCGCGCTCGACGCGCAGGGGTTCGCACCGGACGACCTGCGCGAGCTGTCCGACCTCGCGCGGCTGCCGTTCACCACCAAGGAGGACCTGCGCCGCAACTACCCGTTCGGGATGTTCGCCGTACCCCGGGAGCAGGTGGTCCGGGTGCACGCCTCGTCCGGCACCACCGGCAAGGCCACCGTCGTCGGGTACACCCGCAAGGACATCGACACCTGGTCGGACCTGATCGCGCGGTCGATCCGTGCCGCCGGCGGCCGGGCCGGGGACGTGTGCCACATCGCGTACGGATACGGCCTGTTCACCGGCGGGCTCGGCGCACACTACGGAGCGGAGCGCCTCGGCTGCACCGTCGTACCCGTCTCCGGCGGCATGACCGAGCGGCAGGTGCAGCTGATCCAGGACTTCGGCGCGCGGATCATCATGGTCACCCCGTCGTACTTCCTCGCCGTCCTCGACGAGATGGTTGCCCGGGGCATCGACCCTGCGGACACCGAGCTGCGGATCGGGATCTTCGGCGCCGAGCCGTGGACCGAGCAGATGCGCGCCGAGGTGGAGGCGAGGACCGCGATGCACGCCGTCGACATCTACGGGCTGTCCGAGGTGATGGGCCCCGGCGTCGCGCAGGAGTGCGTCGACACCAAGGACGGGCTGCACATCTGGGAGGACCACTTCTACCCCGAGATCATCGACCCGGTCAGCGGTGAGGTGCTGCCGGACGGCGAGACCGGCGAGCTGGTGTTCACCTCGCTCACCAAGGAGGCGTTCCCGGTGCTGCGGTACCGGACCCGCGACCTGACCCGGCCGGCCGCACCGACGACATGATGATCGTGCGCGGCGTGAACGTGTTCCCGACCCAGATCGAGGAGCAGATCCTCGCCGTCCGCGGCCTCACCCCGCACTACCTGTGCGTGCTGACCCGGCCGGACCGGCTCGACGAGCTGACCGTCCGGGTCGAGGTGGCCGAGGACTTCGACGGCGACCGTACGACGCTCGGCGCCGAGCTGGTCCGCCGGGTCAAGGACCGTATCGGCGTCAGCTGCACCGTCGACGTCGTCGTACCGCACGCCCTGGAACGCTCGCTAGGCAAGGCGAAACGCATCCAGGACGACCGCACGCGCTGAGCCCTTCCTGAACACGCTGCGTGCAAGCGGCTACTTCAGCCACTCGCCGAAGGCGTAGGGCTCGCGGGTGAAGACGTATGTCGCCCAGTGCAGCTTGACCGCCCGGCCGTCGTCGTCCCGGGTGATCCGCAGCAGCTCGCCGGTCTCGCGGCCGGCCGTGGTGCGGTACACGTCCAGGGCGACGAGCTCGAACTCCGAGGACGGCTTGTGCGCGGGGTCGGACGCGAGCCGCGCCTCGAGCGCGCCGTTCCGGACGCTGAACGTGAACGGCCTGCCCTCGGAGAACCAGGTCCCGAGCACCCCGGCGAACTCCACCGGCACCGTCGTACCCGCGACCCACGGCTCCGGCGGCTCCGGGTCGTTGTCGAGCACCTCGCAGATCAGCTCGACCGCGAACGCGGCCGGGTCCGGCGCGGACGTCGAGTTCATCAGGCAGATCCCGGACGTCGCCGACGCGCGGTGCACGAACATCCCGGTGATGTGCCCAGGCATCCCGCCGGTGTGCCCGGCGAAGACCCGGTCGCCGACCCGGACCAGCATCAGCCCGAGGCCCCAGGCGAGCTGCCACTTGTCCAGGTCCGCCATGATCTGCGGCTGGCACATCTCGTCCAGGGTGCTCTTGGACAGTACCTCGTCGTTGCCATCGGCAAGGAACGTGGCCCAGACCGCCAGGTCCGAGGCCGTGCTCGCGAGAGCGCCCGCGGCGGACAGCGCCTTGATGTCCAGCACCGGCTCGACCACCGGCACGTCGGTGAACGGCGGCACGTAGTACCCGGTCACGGCGCCGTCGGACAGGCCCAGCGTGGTACGCCGGAGGCCGAGCGGGTCGAGCACGCGCGCCTGGACGGCGTCGTACCAGGACTTGCCCTCGATCCGGGCGATCACCTCGCCGAGGAGCGAGAAGACCAGGTTCGAGTAGTGCCACTTGTGGTGCGGTTTGAGGATGCGCTCGGCCTCGTTCCACCCCGTGATGAGCTCCTCGCGGTCCGGGTAGCGGAGCACGTCCCAGACGTCGCCGACCGGCTCGCGCTGCATCCCGCTGACGTGCGCGAGCGCCTGCCGCACGGTGATCCCGGCGTGCTTGCTCTCCGGCACGAACTTCTCGAGCGGGTCGTCCAGCGACAGCTTGCCGGCGTCGCGCAGGGCCATCACCACGACCGACGTGAACGTCTTGCTGATCGACGCGATCAGGAACTGCGAGTCCGGACCCGGCGGCTCGGTCCCGCCCACCTCGGCCACGCCGGCGCCGCCCGACCAGAGCAGCGAGCCGGATCGCGCGACCGCCGCGGCGATCCCGGGAACCCGGTGGGTCGACTGCCGCTCGGCGACGATCCTGGTCAGTGCGGCACTGGTCTGGGCGGTGAGCTCGGTCATGCGCCGCAGCGTACGCGCCGGGGCGGACAGAACCACGGGCTGTGCGAAAGTGAACGCGTGCGAATCGCGATCCTCGGACCGACCGACGTACGAGCCGGCGACGGCTCCGCGATCGAGGTCCGCGGCGGGCGGCTGCGCGCGCTGCTGGTCCGGCTCGCGCTGGAGAACGGCCGCCCGGTCAGCACCACGACCCTGATCGACGCGCTGTGGGGCGAGGACCCGCCTGCCGCCGTCGCGAACGCGCTGCAGTCCCTGGTCTCGCGGCTTCGCACCGCACTCGGCTCGCCGGACGCGGTCCGCTCCGGGCCGGCGGGGTACACGCTGAGCGGTGCGGAGGTCGACGCCGCCGAGTTCGAGCGGCTGGTCACGGCCGCACGCAGCGCCGACCCGGCGACGGCACTCGACCTGCTCACCTCGGCGACGGCGCTCTGGCGCGGCGAGGCGCTCGCGGACGTGCGGGACGCGCCGTTCGCGACCGCCCCGGCGGCGCGCTTGGACGACCTGCGGCTGGCCGCCGAGGAGGACCGCGGCACCGCGCTGCTCGCGCTCGGCCGGGCCGGCGAGGCGGTCGCCGCACTCGCTCCGCTGGCCGCCGCGCACCCGTTGCGCGAACGCACCCACGAGCTGCTGATCCGCGCCCTGCACGCGTCCGGCCGCCAGACCGACGCGCTCACCACATACGACGCGCTGCGCACCCGGCTCGCCGACGAGTTCGGCGTCGACCCGTCGCCGCGCCTGCGCGACCTCCACGTCACCGTCCTCCGCGGCGACGTCCTCGACCCCACACCCGACCCGGTACGCCGATCCGCCCGGCGCCTGCCGGAAGCCGCGACACATCCCGGCGCGCACTCCGCTCGCGCGGGATCCGGCGACCACACGCCCGCCGACCGCACCGACACGCTCGGCGCACCCCTCGCCTACGACGGCCCGGCCCGGACAGACGACGGGGCGACCCGGGCCGACGGCGCGACCCGAATGGATAGCGGAGCAAGCCCGGCCGACGCGCCTGGGACGAGCCGGGCCGAGGGCGGGGCGAGCCCGGCCGACGCGTCTGGGACGAGCCGGGCGGACGGCGGAGCGAACCTGGCCGATGCGTCTGCGACGAGCCGGGCCGAGGGCGGGGCGAACCTGGCCGATGCGTCTGGGATGAGCCGGACGCCCGAGCCGCAGGCCGTCGTACCGCCTGGCTCCGCCGACTCGTCAGACGGATTCCGCGGCCGGGCGCGAGATGTGGCTGACAAGGTGCCGCCGAACAATCTGCGGGTGCGGCTGACGAGTTTCGTCGGGCGCGACGAGGACGTCGCGGCGATCGGGCGGCTGCTCGGCGGCGGTACCCGGCTGGTCACGCTGGTGGGGCCTGGTGGCGCCGGCAAGACGCGGTTGGCGACCGAGGCGGCGTTGCGGTTCCGGGCCGAGGCGCGGGACGGGATCTGGTTCGTGGAGCTGGCGCCGCTCGGCGACCAGGCGGACGTGGCCCCGGCGATCCTCGCGACACTTGGCGTCGGCGAGATCGTCGGCGAGCGGCGCGGCACCCTGACCGGTCTGCCGACGGTGCGTACCGCGAAGGACCGGCTGCTGGAGGTGCTGGCGGACCGCAGCGTCACGCTGGTGCTGGACAACTGCGAGCACCTGGTCGCCGGACTCGCCGAGCTCGCGGAGCACCTGCTCGGCGAGTGCCCCGAGCTGCGGGTGATCGCGACCAGCCGAGAGCCGCTCGGCATCGGCGGCGAGCAGCTCTACCCGGTCGGCCCACTCGGCCTCCCACCCGCGGGCACCGCCGACATCGCAGCCGGCGCGGGCGCCGCAGGGAGCGGGGACGGCGCGCGCCACGGTCATGACGTGCACCCGGACGACGAGCGGGCGGGCACGTCGTACGCGGCGGTGCGGTTGTTCGTGGACCGGGCGCGCGCCGTCGCTCCGGGGTTCACGCTGACCGGTGACAACGAACCGGCAGTGGCGGAGATCTGCCGGCGGCTGGACGGGATGCCGCTGGCGATCGAGCTCGCCGCCGCCCGGCTCCGGTCGCTCGCGCCCGAGCAGATCGTCGAACGGCTGGCGGACCGGTTCAGGCTGCTGACCACCGGCAGCCGTACCGCGCTGCCCCGGCACCAGACGCTGCGCGCCGTGGTCGAGTGGAGCTGGGACCTGCTGGACGACGTCGAGCGCGCAGTCGCCCGGCGGCTGTCGGTGTTCGCCGGCGGCGCCACGCTGGACGCGGCCGAGCACGTCTGCGCCGGCGACTTCGACGTGCTCGGGGCGCTGGCCTCGCTGGTGGACAAGTCGCTGGTCGAGGCGGCCGGGGACTCCGGCACGGTGCGGTACACGATGCTCGAAACCGTCAAGGCGTACAGCGCCGAGCAGCTCGCCGCGGCCGGTGAGACCGGAGCGACCCGGCAGGCGCACGCGGAGTACTTCGTAAGCCTCGCCGAGCGGGCCGCGCCACAGCTGCGCCGGCAGGACCAGCTGGTCTGGCTGACCCGGCTCGACGCCGACCAGGACAACCTGCTCGGCGCGCTGCGGCACGCGATCGACACCGCCGACGCCGCGCTCGCGATCCGGCTGGGGGCGGTGCTCGGCGAGTACTGGAACCTGCGCGGCCGGCCCGCCGAGTCGCGCGCCTGGTTCGAGAGCGCGCTCGCGCTGCGCGGGCCGACCCCGCACCCGCAGCGGGTGCTGATGCTCTTCCTGTACGCCGCTAGCACGATCGCCACGCTGGACCCGGACCCGGCCGAGCTGGTGATCCGCCGCGCGGTGCGCGCGATGGCGGAGATCAAGCTGATCACCCGGCGGCACCCGGACCCGGAGACCAAGCTGTTCGGCCGGATCGCCGACGGCATCAGCGCGATGATCAGGCAGGACCGCCCGGCCGCGCTGCGCGCGCTCGACGAGGCCCTGGACGAGCCGGACCCGTGGCGGCGCGCGATGGCGCAGATGATGCGCGCGATGCTGGCCGAGAACGCCGGCGAGGTCAGCCAGATGCGCGCCGACCTGCTCGAGGCGCTCGACGGGTTCGCCGCGCTCGGGGACCGCTGGGGCATGTCGCTGGCGCAGCGCGGGCTGGCCAGCTACGCCCTGCAGGCCGGGGAGCACGAGACCGCGCGGGACGCGCTGACCGAGTCGCTGCGGCTGCTCGGCGAGCTCGGCACCCGCGACGGTGTCTCGATGCTGCTGATCCAGCTCGCGCAGGCCCGCGCCGAGCTCGGCGACACCGACGGCGCCCGGGCCGAGCTGGCCCGCGCCCGGGGGGTGGCCGAGGCGGACGGCAGCCCGGAGGGCGACACCCTCGCGAAGGCCTACCTGGGGGTGCTGGAACGCCGGGCCGGCAACCTGGCCGAGGCGCGCAGGCTCACCGCGGAGGCGGTCGAGCGGATGGGTACCCGGTTCGCGCAGTCCGCGCCGCAGGCCACCGCGATGCTGAACGCGATGCTCGCCCGGGTGGCCGTTGCCGAGGGCAACCTGACCGAGGCGCGCGAGGCGAGCGCGAAGGCGTTGCTCGCGGCCGCGAGCGCGGAGGACATGCCGGTACTGTCGGCCGCGGTGGACGCGCGGGCCGAGCTCGAGCTGCGCGCCGGCAACCCGCTCGGTGCGGCCCGGGTGCTCGGGATCGCGGCCGGCCTGCGCGGGATGCGCACGGTGCCCGACTCCGACGTCCGCCGCACCGCGGCCGAGCTGCGCGGCCTGCTCGGCGAGGCGTCGTACGAGAAGGCGTACGACGAAGGCGCCCGCCTGTCCCGCGCGGACGCCTACGCCGAGCTCGACCTCCCCAAGGACCCCCGCACCGCCATCGCCACCAACCACGGCGATCATTCGTCGCATCTCGTGGTGGCTGTGGATAACGCGGCCACCTGACCGCCGTCGTGCACCCGACCGGTTGTCCACAGGGACCACGAGATGCGACGAATGATCGCTAAGGGGTTTGGGGGATCAGGTGCGGCGGCGATAGGCGCGGATCGCGAGGGGGGCGAAGACCGCGATGAAGCCGGCCATCCAGGCCAGGGTCCACAGCAGCGGGCCCTGGATCGGGCCGCCGAGCATCAGGCCGCGCATCGTGTCGACCAGGTGCTTGACCGGGTTGACGTTCACGAACGTCTGCATCAGCGAAGGCAGCGTCTTCGGGTCGACGAACACGTTGCTGCCGAAGGTGAGCGGGAACATCACCAGGAACGCCACGCCCTGCACGCCCTGCGAGGTGCGCATCTTCAGCCCGAGCCAGACCCAGATCCAGCACACCGACAGCGCGAACCCGAGCGCCAGCAGGCAGGCCAGTAGCCCGTGCCCGATCCCGTTGTGGAACCGGAACCCGAGCGCGACCGAGAACACCATCAGGATCACGATCGACGTGGTGAACCGCACCGCGTCCCCGAGCACCGCGCCGACCAGCGGCGCCGACCGGGAGATCGGCAGGCTGCGGAACCTGTCGAACACGCCCTTCGCGAAGTCGTCGTTGAGCGCAATCCCGGTGCCCATCGTCGCGAAGATCACGCCCTGCGCGAGCAGGCCCGGGAGCACGAACTGCAGGTACGACCGCCAGCCGCCCTCCCCCGCGATCGCGCCGCCGAAGACGAACACGAACAGCAGGGTGAAGATGATCGGCTGGAACGTGACGTCCGCGAGCGCCTCCGGGTTCTGCCGGATCCGGACGATGTTCCGCCAGGCCAGGGTGAGGCTCTGCTCGACCCAGCTCCAAGGGGTACGACGCACCGTTGCCCTGGGCCGGCTGGTGATCACTGTCATTGCCGCGCTCATGCGAGTGCTCCTTCCTCGGTGGTGTGCCCGGTCAGGCCGAGGAAGACCTCGTCGAGGCTGGGCAGCCGCAGGGACAGTTCGGTGACGGTGATGCCGGCGTCGTCGAGCCGGCGGACCACGGCCGGCATCGCGCTGCCGTCGGCGACGGCGACACTGACCAGGTCTTCGTCGGCGACCGGCTCGGCGCCGACCACCTCGGCCAGCACCGCCCGGACCTTGTCCAGGTCGGCCGGGTCCGACGGGCGGACGTCGAGCGACTGCCGCCCGGTCTGCGCCTTCAGCTGCGCCGGGGTGCCGTCGGCCACGATCCGGCCGTGGTCGAACACCGCGATCGAGTCGGCGAGCGCGTCGGCCTCCTCCAGGTACTGCGTGGTGAGCAGCACCGTGGTGCCGTCGGACACCAGCCGGCGGATCGTCGCCCAGACGCCGTTGCGGCTGTGCGGGTCCAGACCGGTGGTCGGCTCGTCGAGGTAGAGGATGCTCGGGGTGCCGACCAGGCTGGCCGCCAGGTCGAGCCGGCGGCGCATACCGCCGGAGTAGGTCTTGGCGATCCGGTCGCCGGCGTCGGTCAGCTCGAACCGCTCCAGCAGCTCGGTCGCCCGCGCCTTCGCGTCGTACCGGGACAGGCCGATCAGGCGGCCGATCATGACGAGGTTGCGGCGGCCGGACAGGTCCTCGTCGACGCTCGCGTACTGGCCGGTGAGCCCGATCAGCTCGCGGACCTTGGCCGGCTCCCGGACCACGTCGTACCCGCCGACCAGCGCGCGCCCGGCGTCCGGCCGCAGCAGCGTGCCGAGGATCCGGACCGCGGTGGTCTTGCCGGCGCCGTTCGGCCCGAGCACGCCGAGCACCCGGCCGCGGCCGATCTCGAGATCGACGCCGTCGAGAGCCTTCGTGGTCCCGAAGTGCTTGACCAGGCCCTCAGCCACTATGGCCGTGCGGTCCAATCGGCTGGACATCGGTTCCTCCCAGAAAGCAGTGGATGTGATGCACCCACCGTCCGGGACCGCCCTGGTACGACGCTGACAGGCGGCTGGCACCGCCGGCCAGCGACTGGCACCCCGCTGATATCAGGTGATGGGGATGATCCGGTTCGCGTACAACGCCTCGTACACCTCGGGGTTGTTGCGCGCCAGCGCCGCCCGGGCCATCCGGCGGTGGCGGACGATCTGCACGGTGCCGAGCCCCCAGAGCGCGTACTGGGTCGCGAAAGCCCACTTGAAGTCGGCGACACCCGGGGCGACCCCGCCCGAGGAGAGGTCGAGGACGACGCCGACCGCGGCCAGGCCGACCAGGGTGGCGACGTACCCGCCGCCGTTGACGATCCCGTTGGCGGCGCCGAACCGGGTCGCCGGGTTGAACGTCCGGGCGTAGTCGAAACCGAGGTTGGACCCAGGCCCGCCGGCCGCCAGCACCGCCACCAGCAGCACCAGCACCGGCATCGGCGCCCGCCCCGGCCACAGCAGTACGACGGTCCAGGTGGCCGATGTCGCGCCGACCACCGCGAGCACGATCCACGACCGGTAGAACGGGTACCTCGCGGCGTACCGCCCGACGACCGGCCCAACCAGCATCGCCAGCACGGTCAGCAACGTGAGCAGCCCAGCCGCGGCCCCGGGCGTCAGGCCCTCGCCGCGGACCAGGAACGGGAAGCCCCAGAGCAGGCCGAACGTCAACGGCGGGAACGACGTCGTGAAGTGCGTCCAGATGCCCAGCCTGGTGCCCGGCTCCCGCCAGGCGCGCTTCAGCGTCGACAACACCTGAGCCGCCGGCATCTTGGTCCGGCCGGGCCTGACGTCGTACGGGGTGTCCTTGACGAACACCGCGACCGCGACCGCGATCAACAGACTGAACAAGCCCATCGCCGCGAACGCCGGCGTCCAACCGAACTCCTGGAGCGCCCAGGCCAGCGGGACCTGGCTGGCGATCGCGCCGGCGCCGGCCAGGATTCCGACCAGCTGCGACATCATCGGCTGCCGCAGCACCGGGAACCACAGCACCCCGACCCGCAGCACGCTGATGAACACCAGTGCGTCCCCGGCACCGTGCAGGGCGCGGGCCAGCAACGCGAGCGGGTACGACGCGGCCAGGCTGAACAGGGTCTGCGCGACCACCAGGATCAGCGCGGAGGCGATCAGCATCCGGCGGGAGCCGTACCGGTCGAGCAGGATGCCGGCCGGGACCTGCATCGCGGCGTAGACGACCAGCTGGACGACGGTGAACGACGCGAGTGCGGACGCGGTGATCCCGAACCGGTCGGCCGCGGTCAGCCCGGCGACGCCGAGCGTGCCGCGCAGCAGCACGGTCACCGCGTACGCGGAGGCGGCCACGAACCAGACCGCCCACGCCCGGCGGCCGCCGAGCGGGTGGAGGAGTTCGCTCACCGCACGTCCCGCAGGTTCGCCGCGGCACTCTGGATGTGCGCGGCGACGAGCTCGCGGAACCGCTTCGAGCTGCTGCCCTCCAGGGCGGCGATCAGCTCGGCGTGGTCGGTGATCGAGCGGTCCATCCGGGCCGGCGCGACCTGCATCGACGCCACCCCCATCCGGACCTGCCGGTCGCGCAGGCTCAGATAGAGCTGGGACAGGATCTGGTTGCCGGCGGCAAGCACGATGGCCTCGTGGAACGCGCGGTCGGCCTCCTGGAACGCCTTCGGGTCGCCGGCCCGGCGGTGCGCGCGCATCTGCTTCAGCAGCGGCTGCAGCTCGGCGGCCAGCTCCTTGCGCTGCGGCCAGACCTTGGCCGCGGCGTGCGTCTCGATCAGCTCGCGCGCCTCGATGACGTCGTTGATCTCCTGCGGCAGCACCGGCAGGACGAGCGCGCCCCGCTTCGGGTACAGCTTCACCAGGCCGGCGGCCTCGAGCCGGAGCAGCGCCTCGCGGACCGGCGTCCGCGAGACCCCCACCGCGTCGGCCAGCTCGCCCTCGGTCAGCAGCTCGCCGCCGGGGTAGACGCGGTCCAGGATCGCGGACTTCACGAACGCGTAGACGCGCTCGGCGGCCGGGATGCGCTCGGCCGCGGGGCCGGCCGCCTCGACGATCTTCGCGATCTCGATGGTCTCTTCACCGAGCCGTAGCCCGGACTCCTCGCGCCCCTCCATGCAACGAACATACAACAAGTATCTCTGTTGTATCTATGCTGTCTCATTGTCTGGTCGTCACCGTGCGCTGCACGCCGGACACTCGGTGCCAGCGCGGGTTTTCCCTTCCCGGCCGCCGACAGCCTGTCGCGTGCGTCACGGAACCGTCTACAGTGCACCCGATCCGTTCCGCGCCAAGAGGAGACGACATGCCTCGCACCTCCCGCCTGCGCTGGCTCTGTGCCGGTCTGGCCACCACGTCACTCGCCCTGAGCCCCGCCGCCATCGCCCAGGCGTCGCCGGTCCAAGAGACCGGCGAGCTGATGAACTACGTCGTGAACGCCACCGCCACCGGCACGACCGCGAAGGCCGAAGCGGCGATCAAGGCAGCCGGCGGCACCGTCGTGCAGTCGTGGCCGCAGATCGGCGTCGTCGTCGCGCAGTCGACCGACACCGGGTTCCTGGCCAAGGTGAAGGCCGCCGAGCCGAACACCGTACAGTCCGTCGGCGCCACCCGCACCGCCGCGACCACCGAAGGCCCGGCCCAGGGCACCCAGAGCATCGAGTCCGAGACCGCGGTCGTGCCCGACCCGCGCGAGTCCGAGCAGTGGGACCTGCGCGAGATCAAGGCGGACCAGGCCCACGACGTCACCGACGGCTCCCGCTCGGTGCTGGTCGGCATCAACGACAGCGGCATCGACGAGTCGCACCCGGACCTGGCGCCGAACTTCGACGCCGCCGACTCGGTGAACTGCATCAACAACGGCCGCCCGGACACGACGTACGGCGCCTGGCGCCCGACCACCAGCGACCACGGCCAGCACGTGGCCGGCACGGTCGCCGCGGCCCGCAACGGCGTCGGCATCGTCGGGGTCGCCCCGGGCGTGCGGATCGCCTCGGTGAAGGTCGTGAACGACGACGGCTTCATCTACCCCGAGTACTCGATCTGCGGGTTCGTCTGGGCCGCCGAGCACGGCATGGCGGTCACCAACCACAGCTACTACATCGACCCGTGGATGTTCTGGTGCGCCGACGGCGCCGACCAGGGCGCGGTGCAGACCGCGCTCCGCCGGGCCGTCGCGTACGCCACCGGCAAGGGTTCGCTCGCGGTCGCCGCGGCGGGTAACTCGAACTACGACCTGGCCAACAAGACGACCGACAGCAGCAGCCCGAACGACACCACCCCGGCTCCGCGCACGATCGACAACAACTGCCTGGACATGCCGACCGAGCTGCCCGGCGTGATCACCGTCGCCAGCCTCGACCAAGGCGGCGCCAAGTCGAGCTTCTCGAACTACGGCCTGAACACGATCGACGTCGCCGCTCCCGGCCGCAGGATCCTGTCGACCGTGCTGAACGGCGGCTACGGCCTCAAGTCCGGCACCTCGATGGCCTCGCCGCACGTCACCGGCGTCGCCGCGCTGATCAAGTCGGCGCACCCGACCTGGACCCCGCAGCAGATCACCCAGGCCCTGCACTCCGAGGCCGACGACCACGACTGCCCCGCCACCGACACCCGCTGCACCGGCACCACCGAGCTGAACGCGTTCTACGGCGAAGGCATCGCCGACGCGCTCGACGCGGTCACCAAGTAGTCCGCCGGACGTCCGCCGGCGCCGGGTTCAGCTCCCGGTGCCGGCGGACGTTCGCGTTCGGCGCCAGGACCCCGGCGAGCGGCCGAGGGTGCGCTTGAAGGCGCGCCCACGGTCCACTTCCGCTCCGGCGAGTCGTGGATCGCGGCCAGCACGGGTGCCAGCACCGGGCCGCGCAGCGCGCGGATCCAGCCGTGGTCGGCGGCCTCGAGGGGGCTGACGGATCCTGCGGAGGGCCGGCGGACGGCCGGCCATCCGTGCATGGGGTCGGATCAGGCGTGCGGTCCGACCGTGACCTTGTCGACGACCAGCTCGGCCGGGCCGCCGAAGAAGGCGCCGATGCGGTCGACCTGCTCGGCAAGGGCCTGCTGTCGTACGGCGTTCAGGCGTGCGATGGGCTCGACGGTCACCACCGAGCGGCGGCCGGAGCGGCGGAGGTGCCAGACGCCCGCGACGTCGCCGTCGACGAGCAGCGCCGGGTAGTTGCCCGCCTGGCCGCGGGCCAGCGCGCGGTCGGCGGCGCGGCCCGGGAAGAGCAGCTCGCGCGGGCGGCCGGCCACCACGTAGGCGTCGAAGTACGGCAGCAACCGCACGCCCTCGGGCTTCGCCGACGTCGGCTCGCCGGGTAGCTGCCAGGCCTCGCCGTGCGAGGCGACGCGGACCCGCTCGAGGTCGAGCTTGCCGAACCACTCCGCCACCCAACCAGCCGGCGCGCCCAGCCAGCGGGCGAAGTCGTCCGCGGTCGCCGGGCCGTAGGCGCGCAGGTAGCCGCGGATCACCTCGGGCACCGCCTCCTTCGGCTTGGCCGGCGTGAACCCCCGCGACCAGCGCGAGGGGCTGGTGTAGGCCACCTTGCGGCCGCGGTCGGGCCCGAAGCAGAGCGCACCCGCGTACGCCGCGGTGCCGATCGCCTGCCGCCAGCGCGGCCAGAACCCCTGGAACGCGGGCATCACCAGATCACCCGCCCAGGCGCCGGCGAGGTCGACGACGGCCTCACCGAGCTCGTCGACCGTGAGCTCGCCGTCCCGCAGCGCGGTGCCGATCGCATCGACGACTGCCGCGGTCTGGTCCTCGTCCATCGCGACGTCCGCCGGGAACGGGCTGCGGCCGCGCGGCATCGCGCTCAGCGCACCGGTCCACAGCGGCAGGTCCGCGGTCGCGAACAGGTGCACGGTGCCGCGCGGCCCGATCGTCTTCACCAGCTCACGCTCGGTCCACAGCGCGTCGCGCACCGACTCCCGGGTCGCGCCGTCCAGGCGGAGCCCGATCGAGAGCTCGGCGGCGGACATCACCTGCGCGTGCACGCCGCACATCGCCCGGGCGAGGTCCGCCGGCGGTCCGTCGTACAGGTCGTTCCCCAACCCCTGCCTGGCGGCGCGCCGCCCGCTGATCGACGCCCAGCTGATCTGTCGCACGCCGCCGACGCTATCGGCAAAGGCGGACAGCGACCGTCCTGCTTGGGCGCGGGTACGACGAAAGCCCGGCCCGATCGCGGGGATCCAGCCGGGCCTTCCGTCGTACAGGAACTCAGAACAGCAGGGCGCGGGCCGGGTCCTCAAGGATGCCGGCTACGTCCGCGAGGAACCGCGAACCCTGCTCACCGTCCACGACCCGGTGGTCGAAGGACAGCGCGAGCGTGGTGATCCAGCGCGGCACGATCTCGTCGTCCACCACCCAGGGCTGCTTGCGGATCGCGCCGAAGCACAGGATCCCTGTCTCGCCCGGGTTCAGGATCGGTGTGCCGGCGTCGACGCCGAACACGCCCACGTTGGTGATCGTGAACGAGCCGCCCGTCTGGTCCGCCGGCTGGGACTTGCCCTCGCGGGCCACGGCGGTCAGGTCGTTGATCGCGGTCGCCAGCTGCGGCAGCGTCAGCGACTCGGCGGCCTTGATGTTCGGCACGATCAGCCCGCGCGGAGTGGCCGCGGCGATGCCGAGGTTCACCGAGTGCTTGAGCACGATCTCCTGGGCCGCCTCGTCCCACGCCGCGTTCAGCTCTGGGGTACGACGGGCCGCCAGCAGGCACGCCTTCGCGACGATCAGCAACGGCGAGACCTTGATCCCGTCGAAGGCCTTGTCGGTCTTGAGCCGCTTGACCAGGTCCATCGTCGCGGTCGCGTCGACGGTGATCCACTCGGTCACGTGCGGAGCGGTGAACGCGCTCGCCACCATCGCCTGCGCGGTGACCTTGCGGACGCCCTTGATCGGGATCCGGGTCTCCAACTGGCCCGGCACCGGCGTGTAGGCCGGGGCCGCGACGGCCGGGGCCGCGGGCGTCACCGCCGCCGCACCGGCGGAGTGCGCCTCGACGTCGGCGCGGGTGATGATGCCACCCGCTCCGGTCGGGGCCACGGCGCCGAGGTCGACGCCGAGGTCCTTGGCGAGCTTGCGCACCGGCGGCTTCGCCAGCACCTTCGCCTCGTTCCCGCTCACCACCGGCGCGGTCGGCGCCGGAGCCGGAGCGGCCGGAGCAGGAGCGACCGGCGCGAGCGGGGCCGCCGCCACCGGAGCGGGCGCGACCTCAGCGGGAGCGGACGCAGCCGGGGCCGCCGGAGCACCCTTGCGCGGACGGCGCTTCGCCTCGGTGGTCTTCGGCCCGTAGCCGACCAGCACCGCGGTCCGGCCGCCCGGAGCAGGCCCGCCGATCAGACCGGGCTCGACCCACTCCTCGTCGCCGGGGGTCTGGATCTCGGGGACCAGGTCCTCCTTGGGAGTGCCCTGGGTGACCGGCGGCGTCAGGTCGGCGTCACCGCCGGTGTTGACCGAGATGATCGGGGTGCCGACCGGCACCGTCTCACCCTCGGGCACCAGCAGCTCGGTGACCACGCCGGCGAACGGCACCGGCAGCTCGACCAGCGACTTAGCGGTCTCGATCTCGACGATGGTGTCGTTCAGCTTGACCGTGTCGCCCGGCTTGACCTTCCAGGACACGATCTCGGCTTCGACCAGGCCCTCCCCGACGTCGGGGAGGCGGAACTCCTGCACGGCCATCAGTACCCCATCACCCTGTCGACGCCGTCCAGCACCCGGTCGAGGTCGGGGAGGTACTCCTCCTCGACCCGCGACGGCGGGTACGGGGTGTCGAACCCGGTGACCCGGAGCACCGGCGCCTCCAGGTGGTAGAAGCACTCCTCGGTGACCCGGGCGGCGACCTCTGCGGCCGGACCCAGGGTCAGCGGCGCCTCGTGTACGACGACGGCGCGGCGGGTCTTCTTCACGGACGCGAAGATCGTCGGCAGGTCCAGCGGCGAGATCGACCGCAGGTCGACGACCTCCAGGTTGCGGCCGTCCTCGACCGCGGCCTCGGCCGCCTGCAGGCAGGTCTTCAGCATCGGGCCGTAGCAGAACAGCGTCGCGTCGGTGCCCTCACGCCGGACGACGGCCTGGTGCAGCGGCACCGGAGCCTGAGTCTGGGTGTCGTCGAGCTCCGCCTTCTCGTGGTAGCGGCGCTTCGGCTCGAAGAACACGACCGGGTCGTCGGAGGCGATCGCCTGCTGGATCATCCAGTACGCGTCCACCGGGTCGCCGCACGCGACGACCTTGAGACCGGCGATGTGCGCGAACAGCGACTCGGGCGACTCCGAGTGGTGCTCGACCGCGCCGATACCGCCGCCGAACGGGATCCGGATCACGACGGGCATCTTCAGCTTGCCCATCGACCGGAAGTGCATCTTGGCGACCTGGCTGATGATCTGGTCGTACGCCGGGAAGACGAACCCGTCGAACTGGATCTCACACACCGGCCGGTAGCCGCGTAGCGCCAGGCCGACCGCGGTGCCGAGGATGCCGGACTCGGCCAGCGGGGTGTCGACCACCCGGTCCTCGCCGAAGTCCTTCTGCAGTCCCTCGGTGACCCGGAAGACGCCGCCGAGCTTGCCGATGTCCTCACCCATCACGAGGACCTTCGGGTCGTTCTCCATCGCGCGGCGCAGGCCCAGGTTGATGCCCTTGCCGAGGCTGATCTTGGTCATCAGTGGCTCCCCTCGAACGAGGCGGCGTAGGCGGCGAACTGTTCCTGCTGCTCGGCGAGCTGCGGCGTCTTCTCGACGTACACGTAGTCGAAGACATCGGTCAGCGTCGGGTCGGGCATCGACAGGCAGCCGTCACGCAGCTCGGCCGCGACCTTGTCCGCCTCGGTGTCGACCTCGTCGAAGAAGTCGTTGCCGGCGGCACCGGTCCGGTGCAGGTACGCCTTCACCCGCTCGATCGGGTCCTTGAGCTTCCAGTGCTCGAGCTCCTCGGTGAGCCGGTACTTGGTCGGGTCGTCCGAGGTGGTGTGCGCGCCCATCCGGTACGTGTACGCCTCGACGAAGGTCGGGCCGGAACCCTCCCTGGCGCGGCGAAGCGCCGCCTGCGTCACGGCGTACGTGGCGAGGACGTCGTTGCCGTCGACGCGCACACCGGGGAAGCCGAAGCCGGCGGCGCGCTGGTACAGCGGGATCCGGGTCTGCCGGTCGATCGGCTCCGAGATCGCCCACTGGTTGTTCTGGCAGAAGAAGACCACCGGCGCGTTGAACACCGAGGCGTAGATGAAGGCCTCGTTCACGTCGCCCTGGCTGGAGGCGCCGTCGCCGAAGTAGGCGATCGTGGCCTCGCCGTTCTCCGGGTCGCCGGTGACGCCGTCGCGCTGCTGGCCCATCGCGTAGCCGGTCGCGTGCAGGGTCTGCGCGCCGATCACGATCGTGTACAGGTGGAAGTTGTTGTCCCGCGGGTCCCAGGCGCCCTGGTCGACACCGCGGAACAGGCCGAGCAGGTTCAGCGGGTTGACCCCCTGGCACCAGGCGACACCGTGCTCGCGGTACGTCGGGAAGACCATGTCGTTCTGGTTCAGCGCGCGGCCGGACCCGATCTGCGCCGCCTCCTGGCCGAGGAGCGAGGCCCAGATGCCGAGCTCACCCTGACGCTGGAGTGCGGTTGCCTCCGTGTCGATCCGGCGAACCAGCACCATGTCGCGGTAGAAACCCTTGACGGCCTGGTCGTCGAGGTCGAACGAGTAGTCCGGGTGCTCGACGCGCTCGCCTTCCGGCGTGAGCAGCTGGACGAACTCGACTTCCTCGGCGTCACGCCTGGCGGGCGCGGGCATTTGTCCGGGCGCGAAGGTCTCCGGGGACAGGCCCCGAGCCGGCTCGGCCGGGCTCTGGCCCGGCGATGACGTCTCTGTCACATGCACTCCTCGTGTGGCGGGCGCGGGATCGCCGCGCTCGTGCGTTGCACGGTCCCGACATCACGGTCAGCCGGGTAAGGCTCGAGGTCAAGACCGGTCATTCTCAAGACTGGTCGCGCGGTCGACGGCCGTCTTGCCGCACACCGTACAGACCGTCCGGGGGTTGAGCGAATCGCCGAGAGCGCCGTGATACGGCCGTACCGGCCCGCGTTCACCTCGGTGAGACAACCGTCCGAAACGTGGTCGCCAGGCCCTCCTTCTCGTCGCCGTCGAACCCCGTCCTGTGTGACACCAGCAACACATCCTAAACATGAACTGTCACAACTCGGTACTGATCCCGGCGCGGAAGGGTTTTCAGCTCAGGTCGCGGATGTCGACGGCCGCGCCGTTGTCGAGGTCGCGGTCCAGCAGCGACCAGATCATGCGCGCAGCGTGATCGGGTGTGGACAGGCCGCCGGTGTCGTGCAGCTCGCGGAAGCGGCCGGCGCGCGGGAAGTCCGCCTCACCGGTGCCGCGGACCTGCTCCTGCATGGCGGTGTCCACCGTTCCGGGGGCGACCGCGATCACCCGGCAGCCGGGAGCACGGCGCCGCTGCTCCAGGCCGGCCACCCGGACCCACGCCTCCACCGCCGCCTTGCCCGCGCAGTAGCTCGACCAACCCTCGTACGGCGTCCGCGCGGCGCCCGACGAGATCATCAGCAGGTGCTGCTCGCAGCGCAGGTCCGCGACCGCCTTCAGGAAGGCGTGCCCGAGCACCTGGGCCGCGGCCGAGTTCAGCAGCACGTTGCGGGTGTACGCCGCCGAGTCCACGGCGCCGGCCGGGCCGATCGGCTCCAGCGTGCCGGCGTTGTGCACGAAGACCACGCGCTCACCCTCGAAGCCGTCCAGCCGGCCGGCGAGCTCGTGCTCGACCAGCGGCCAGGACGCCGGGTCGGAGAGATCGGCCGCCAGGTGCTCGGTCCCCGGTGTCCCGCCCCGGCGGGACACGTCGACGACCAGCGCGTCGTCGTACGGCACGGTCCGCGCCAGGGCGGCGCCGAGACCGGACGACGCGCCGGTGATCCAGACGAGGGAGCTCACGACCTGGGCGGGCCCCAGCGTCGTACGACGTCGAGGAAGAGGTCGTTCGCCTCGGTCTCGCCGATCGTGACCCGGGCGCCCTCACCGGCGAACGGGCGGACGCTGATGCCCTCGGCCTCGGCGGCGGCGGCGAAGGCCGTGGTGTCGTCGCCGAGCGCCAGCCAGACGAAGTTGGCCTGCGTGTCCGGCACGACCCAGCCGGCCTCGCGCAGTCCCTCGACCACCCGGGCCCGCTCGGCCACCAGGGCGCCGACCCGCTCGAGCAGCGCCGGCTCCGCCTGCAGCGAGGCGATCGCGGCCTGCTGGGCGATGTGGCTGACGCCGAACGGCAGCGCGCACTTGCGGATCGCGGACACCACCGGCTCCGGCCCGACCGCGAGGCCGACACGGAGCCCGGCCAGGCCGTACGCCTTGGAGAAGGTGCGCAGCACCAGCACGTTCGGGTGCTCGCGGTACAGGTCGAGCCCGTCGACCGTGGCCTCGTCCCGGACGAACTCGCGGTAGGCCTCGTCGACGACCACGAGCACGTGCCTCGGGACGGCGGCGAGGAACTCGCGCAGCTCGTCGCCGCGCACGGCCGGGCCGGTCGGGTTGTTCGGTGTGCAGACCATGACGACCTTGGTCCGGTCGGTCACGGCCGCGGCCATCGCGGGCAGGTCGTGCCGCGCCTCGGCGGCCAGCGGCACCTTCACCGACGTGGCGCCGGTCAGTGCCACCGCGATCGGGTACGCCTCGAACGACCGCCACGCGTAGACGACCTCGTCGCCGGTCTCGCAGGCCGCCTGCAGCAGGTGGTACAGCAGTGCCACCGAGCCGGTGCCGACCGCGACGTGGTTCACCGGCACCTCGAACCGCGCGGACAGCGCCTCCAGCAGCGCGCTCGACGCGAGGTCCGGGTAGCGGTTCATCGACCCCGCCGCCCGCGTCGCCGCCTCCAGTACGCCCGGCAGCGGCGGGTACGGGTTCTCGTTGCTCGACAGCTTGTACGCCGGCCGGCCGTCCGCGCGGGCCGGCGGCTTGCCCGGCAGGTACGCCGGGATGGCGTCGAGCACACCCCGGAACCGCAGCGCTTCCGGCCCGGTCTGCTGTGACGGTTGGCTCTGGCTCTGCGGCGCGTCTGTCATACCGCTCACCCTAAGCGGGGTCGTTCAGCGCTGCCAGGTCAGGACGGGAGGTGGACCTCGCCGCCGGCGACGTACGCGGCGGACAGGTCGAAGTCCAGCGGGTTCGTGAGGCAGCGCACCGAGCCGCCGCCCTTGTGGAACTCCGACAGCTCGAGCACGACGACCCGCAGGCCGAGGGCGGTCAGCTCACGCTGCAGGCGCAGCGAGCAGGCCGGCATGATGATCGTGTCGTTCACGACGATCGAGTTCGCGCTGAACGCGGACGCCTCCTCGTCGGTGAGCACGATCGGCTCCGGCACGATCCGCTCCAGCTCGGCCCGGCCGGCCGCGTCGAACGCGGGCGGGTAGACCAGCGCGTGCGTGCTGTCGACCGGGCAGAACGGCAGGTCCAGGTGGTACATGCCGTCATGCACGATCCGCAGGCCGCGGACCCGGACGTCCCACTCGTTCGCGATCTGCTTGAGCGCGTCGGAGTCGGTGCGCGGGCCGTAGCCGACCACCAGGCTGTCGCCGAAGGCGAACGCGTCACCAGACTCGAAGTGCGCCCCGATCCCGTCGGCCCCGGTCCGCAGCACCTCGAACCCGTGCCGGATGAACCACGGCTCGGAGCTGAGCGCCTCGTTGCGGCGGGGGGCGAACCGCATGTGCGAGAGCATCACGCGGTGCTGGGAGTCCGCGAGGCCGAGGTTCATCGCGTACACCATGTCCGGCGAGTCCGCGCGCTGCTCGAGCACCTCGACCGCACCGCCGGCGGCGACGATCGCTTCCCGCAGCGCCTCCCACTGCCGCATGGTCAGCTCGGGGTCCGGCTGATCGGTCACCGACATGTACGGGTTGATCACGTAGTCCACCCGGAAGTGCTCCGGACGCACCATCAGATACCGGCGTCCCCACCGCAGCGACCGTCCCACGAACCACCTCCACACATCGCAGAAGATCGCCTGATCTCCTGATTGTCCGACAATCAGACACAGTGTGCGTCGACCGGCCCGGGTCCGTCAACCGGACCGGGCACGGCGGTGGCGATTCGTGATCCGGGGCTCGCTGACCGCGCGGGTCAGGAGGTCCAGATGAGCTCCTGGGCCGTCGTGTCGACGCCCTTGGACTTGAGCCACTTGAGCGCGAAGTCGCGCCCGGCGGGATAGATCACCTTGACGTACAGCGCGATGGTCAGCGGGTCGTTCGGGTGCACCTTCGACTGCCCGTAGTCGACCTTGAAGCCCGGGCCGAGGAACGGCAGCTCAGCCAGGATCGGGTACTTCGCCGCGAGCTTCTTGCTCGTGTCCGAGAACTCCTTGCCCTTGGCGGCCTCGCGCTCGAGGTCCTGGTCGGGGTGCTCGTCGTACCACTCCCGGCCCTCGGGACCGCTGGGGTCGAGGTAGATCGTGACCGTGTAAGTCTGGCCCTTGCGGATCGTGAAGGTCTGGGTCCTGTCCTCGAAGCCACTGCGCCGCGCCAGCAGCGTGTGCTTGCCCGTCTTCACGATCGTGTCGCCGTTGGCGTTCGCCGTCGCGCCGTCCACGGTCAGCGTGAGGTCGTCGGGCACCGAGTGGACCACCACCCGCGCCGTCTCCTCGCCGGAGCGCGAGATCACCGCGATCACGACGACGAGCACGAGCACCACCGCCGCCGCCATCGCCGGAAGGAGCCAGCGGCTCTGCCTGATGTCGTCGATGTCCATCACGTCACCTCTTCACCCGGACGGCGATGTAGCCCGAAGCGGGGTACCAGTGCTCGGCCTCGGGGACGTGGCCGTTCCAGGACGCGGCGGCTGAGTCGTAGCCGTGGTCGTGCGGACCTGTGAACAGGTATGTGTGGCCGTCGGACAGCATGATGTCTCCGGGTTGCAGCTCTGCGGTGCTCTTCGGGTCTTCGATGATCTGGTACTTCTCCGGGTGGGATCGCACGTAGGCGATCTGCGACCCGGTGCCCCGCTCCTGGTAGTTCGGGTCGGCGGTCATCCGCATCACCGTCGCGACGAACACGCCGCAGTCCGTCCACGGGCTGTTGCTGGCGGCGGCGGGACCCTTGTTGTGCTCCGCCATCGCCGTCAGGTAGACCTGCTTGGCGTCGTCCCGCTGGTTGCCGTGGCCGTCCTCCGGCCAGGCCAGGCTCAACGCGACCTGCGAGATGTCACCACTGACCTGGCAGCCGTCCTGACCGGTCGCGGGTGCTCCGGGGGTTCCGCCGCCGAACTTGGCCATCACCTCGCGCGCCATCTTGCGGCGCTCGGCGTACGTCGGGCTGGACGGGTCCTCGTGACCGTCGAACCGCTCGAACTTGCCGGCGAAGGCGTCCGAGGCCTGATCGACGTTCTCGGCGGCCTTCAGAGCGGCTCCAGCGGGAGCCTCCGGGATCGCCGTCTCGCCCTGCAACTGGCGGTAGAGGAAGTTCAGCTGGTACTCCAGCGTGTCGATCTCGGTGAACTCCTTGCCGGCGTCCCGGGACGGGTTGATCATCTTTCTCGGCGGCGTCCACTGGACGATGCCCCAGCCGCCGTCGTACCCGAGCACGTCCTCGGACGACGTGTGGTCGCCGTACGGTTCGCCCTGTTTCTCCAGCGGGTTGACGCCGAACGACTCCACGATCATGTTGCCGACCACACCGGCTGCCTGCGCCTGGGTGTAGCCCTTGCCGGTCAGGTAGTTGAACGACTTCTGCTGGTTGTCGTTGCCGACCAGGGGGCCGTCCGGGCCGCCGGTGCCGCAGCCGCAGGCACCCGCGCCGGTGTCGTGCTGCTCCTCCTCCAGGAAGTCCTTCGGATCGCGCTCGTGATGGCCTTCGTCCGGGTCGTTCATCCAGACCACGAAGTGCAGGTGCGGCCCGGTGACCTCCATCGGGTTGCTCTCGTCGGCGACCAGGCCCCGGCTGTTGAGCTCGCCGAGCTGATCGCCGCGCTTCACGTTCTGGCCGACGGTGACCTTGAGGTTCTTGAGGCCGACGTACCAGGTCTGGACGTCGTCCTGCATCTTGTGCGTCGTGTAGTCCTCGCTCTGGTGCTGCAGCTTCACCGTCTGGCCGCCGGCCTCGATCACCCGGCCGGCCTTCGACGCCACCACCGCGTCGCCGTCCTTGCCGCTGAAGTCGACCCCGTAGTGACGGTTCGGGAAGCCGTCGGTGAACTCCTGGGCGAAGTCGTGGCTGGAGGTCGGCCACGCCCATGTCGTGTTCGGGTCGGGTGGTGTGCAGGCGGTGGCCTGTTCGACGTTGCTCAGCACGGCGAAGATCAGGGCGATCGCCAGGATGATCGGCAGGAAGATCAGGGTCGCGAATCCGCTCAGCACCTGCATCAGCCGGCTCATCCGTCACCCCTTCTCGGCGGCTCGATACGCTCCGCGGTTCGGACGACGCGGGCGGTCGTCGTACAGGATGCCGCACGGCCGGTTCACCCGGCCGAGCTCCGTCCACAGGGTCCACAGGGGTCGGCAGGGGTCCGATGGGCCGACACACGCGGCGGCTGGAGGGGTCCGCGACAAGCGGGGGGCTGTGGAGAACAATCGACCCATGTACGAGCACCTGCGCGTGGACCGGTCGAGCACGGTCGACCGGGTCGCCGACGCGCTGCGCTCGGCGCTGTTCGCGGGTGACCTGGAGCCCGGCACGCCGCTGCGCGAGCAGCAGCTGGCGGCCGCGCTCGGGGTGGCGCGCAGCACGATCCGTGAGGCGATGGCGATGCTGGTCACCGAGGGCCTGGCGATCCGCGAGCCGAACAAGGGCGTCAGCGTCGCGATCCTGCGGCCGTCCGCGGTGGCCGACATCTGCAACGCGCGGTTCGTGCTGGAGTCCGCAGGGATGCGGGCCTGGCACGAGGCCGGCGACGCCGCCCGGGAACGCGTCCGGACCGCGCTGAGGACGTTCACCGCGATCGCCGAGTCCCCCGACCCGGACCTGCGGGCGATGTCCGAGGCGCACCTGGCGATCCACCACAGCTTCGTCGCGCTGACCGGCAGCGAGCGGCTGACCGCCACCGAGGACGCCATCACCGGCGAGGCGCGGCTCGCGCTGGCCCGCGTCGACCGCCTGCGCCGGGACGCCGAGCTGCAGGTCGCCTCACACCAGCTGCTGGTCGACCTGCTCGAGCGCGGCGACCTGGACGAGGCCGTCGCCGAGCTGCGCCGACACCTGAACGGCGCCGAAGAATCCTTGCTCGAGGCTATTGCCGTGCAAGGATCGTCGGCATGAAGAACCTGGTCATCCGGCTGCTCGCCAACGCCGTCGCGCTCGCCGTCGCCACCTGGGTGGTCGGCGGCATCACGCTGGAAGGTACGACGACCTCGCGCAAGATCCTTACCCTGCTGGTCGTCGCGGCCATCTTCGGCGTGGTGAACGCGATCGTGAAGCCGGTCGCGAAGCTGCTGTCGCTGCCGTTCATCATCCTCACGCTCGGCCTGCTGATCTTCGTGATCAACGCGCTGATGCTGCTGCTGACCTCGTGGATCGCCGGCGGGCTCGACGTCAACTTCCACGTCGAGGGCTTCGGCTCGGCGCTGCTCGGCGCCCTGGTGATCACCCTGGTCAGCTGGCTGCTGAGCGTCGTACTGCCGGACGAGCTCGACCCGAACAAGAAGTGACCCGGTTCGTCGAGGTCGTCTGCACCGGGAACATCTGCCGGTCGCCGATGGCGGAGGTGGTGCTCCGCGCCAAGCTCGCGCGGGCCGGTGTCGAGGACGTCGTGGTGAGCTCGTCGGCGATCGGGTCCTGGCACGTCGGCGGACCGATGGACGACCGCGCGGAGGCCGCGCTCGCGCGTCGCGGGTACGACGGCAGCGCGCACGTGGTCCGGCAGTTCGACGACGCCTGGTTCGGCGAGCGCGACCTGGTGCTGGGCATGGACTCCGGCCACGTCAGCGTGCTGGCCCGCCGCGCGGGCCCGTCGTACGAGGTGGTGGACTCCTACGACGTGCGCGACGTGGCGGACCCGTACTACGGCGACGACACGACCTTCGACGCCACCCTGGACCAGATCGAGAAGGCCGCCGACGTGATCGTCAGCCGGCTTGCCCGATCTGACCGAGCAGGTCGCTGAACCACGGCGCCGACGGGTCGAAGGCCTTGCCGCCGGCGATCCGCGGGAACTCGATCGCGCGCAGCTCGCCGCCGCGCTCCTCGTCCTCGCCGACCACGCCGCTCTCGCCGCGCAGCGCGACGTCCACGGCCAGGTCGGTGCAACGCTTGATCAGCTCCAGGTCGCGCTCGTTCGCGGCCGCCGAACGGCTGAAGTAGCCGCTCTTCTGCACCATCGTCTTCTCCGCGCCGATCCGGTCCCCGAACTGCTTGGCGAACCACTGGCCCGGGTTCACCAGGTCAAGCTTCACGTGCCCGAACGGGTCCCGCGGCACCTCCTCGCCGGATGCCTCCAGCTCGGCCACGATGGACTCCACGCCGGCGCCTTCGGACAGGAAGATGTTCACGCAGTCCAGCTCGTCCATCACCGCGCGCAGCCGCTCCGCCTCGGCGTCGAGGCCGATCGGCCGCTCCGGCACGTAGACCGCGTGCACGTCCCAGCCGCGCGGGTCCAGGCCGATGCCCGGGTTCCACTCCTGCTGCCTGACCCACTCGTGGTGCTCCTCCGCGGTGGCGGCGGTGAGCCAGCCGCAGTTGCGGCCCATCACCTCGTGGATCACCAGCATCCGCGGGTTCGAGGTGTGCTCGGCGATGATGTTGCGGGCGAACAGCGCACCCTGCTCGGCCGCGGTCCAGGCGCCGAGGCTCTGCCTGATCGGCACGACGTCGTTGTCGATCGTCTTCGGCAGCCCGACCACGGTCAGGTCGTAGTCGTGCTCGTGCAGGTAGCGCGCCAGGTCCGCGGCCGTGGTGTTGGTGTCGTCGCCGCCGATCGTGTGCAGCACGTCGACACCGTCGGCGACCAGCCGGTCCGCGGCCACCTTGAGCGCGTCCTGGCCCTCGGCGATCAGGCCGCGCTTGACCAGGTCCGCGGCGTTGGTCAGCTTCACCCGGCTGTTCCCGATCGGGCTGCCGCCGAACCGGTGCAGCAGGTGCGCCTTCGCGCGCACCTCGGGCGTGACGTCGAGCGTGTTGCCGGACAGCAGGCCGTGGTAACCGTTGAGGTAGGCGATGATCTCCACGTCCGGCGCCACGTCGGTGTAGCGCTCGATCAGCCCCCCGACCGCGGACGAGAGGCACGGCGCGAGACCGCCGGCGGTGAGCAGGGCAACCTTGCGAACAGCCATCGGACGGATCCTTCCCAAAGTCGACAACCGGAAGCCTAGTGACGTGGACCACTCGACCCGGTGGTCAGCACCCCCGGTCGCGACACCTTGACAACCGCTCCGGCGGCCAGTGAATGTCGAAGCAGCGATCTCGGGGGCAAATGCTTCGCGAATCCGAGGGAGTTCCGATGCGCTCTCATCGCGTCGTACCGATCCTGGCGGCCTGCTCCGCGGCACTCGCGCTCGGCGTCGTACCGCCGGCCAGCAGCCTCGGGGCGCCGGCCCCGTCGAGCGGCGCCGGCGCCGCCCAGCGGGCGCTGCTGTACTCCTCCGACGGCATGCGCCCGGACCTGATGACGAAGTACGCCGCGGCCGGGGCGATGCCGGCGTACGCCGCGATGATGCGCGCCGGGGTGATCGGCGCGAACGGCATGACGCAGGCCTTCCCGCCGAACACCGGCGTCGGCTGGTACACGATGGCGACCGGCACGTACCCGGGCGAGCACGGCTCGACGAACAACACCTTCCATCGCGTCGGTGAGGCCAGCTTCAACAACCGCACGTCGTTCTCCGGCCAGGGCGTGCTGCAGGCGGACACGATCGCCGCGGCGGCCGAGCGGGCCGGCAAGAAGGTCACGCAGGTCGACTGGGTGGGCGGCACCCAGGCCGGGATCGCCGGCCCGACGGTGGACTTCGCCAACTTCTTCTCCACCCGTGGCGTGCTGGCCAGCCCGGCCGTGCCGGACGAGCAGGCCGGCGCCGCGTCGTTCGGCATCTCGTACCAGGTCGCGTCGTTCGCCCCGGCGTCCGGCTGGACCAACGTGCCGGCGGGCGATCCCGCGGCACCGCCGAAGGAGACCGCCCTGACGGTCGCGACGACGTTCGCCGCCGTCAACCCGACCCGCGTCTACGACATCTACGTGTACGACGGGACCGTCGACGGCACGGCCGCGTACGACCACGCGCTGCTGGTCCCGTCCGCGCTCGCGAAGGACGGCTCGCAGGCCGCCGTGGATCTCGCCCAGGGTGACTTCGAGGAGGTCAAGCTCCGCGGCGCCGACGGCCTGATCGGCGCGCGCGCCGGGCAGACCGCGGGCTTCTACACCAAGCTGATCGACCTGGCTCCCGACCTGTCCAGCTTCAAGCTGTACTTCACCTCGGTCGAGCGGCTGATCGCCACCTGCGCGACCGCGGCGTGCGACGCGTTGCCGGCCGGTGGCCCCGGCGAGAACCGACTCGAGAAGTACCTCGCCGACAATCTGCCGACCGCGGTCTCGGCCGACTTCGCGCCGCTCGAGGCCCGCATCATCGACGAGGACACGTACGTCCAGCAGGGCCGCGACCTGGAGGCGGCGTACGGCGACGCGGTGCTCGACTACATCCTCGGCACCCTGCAGCCCGACACCGACTTCGCGATGGTCGGCTACCCGGTCACCGACGAGTTCTCGCACCAGTTCATGGGCCTGGTCACTCCGGCCGACATGGACGGCGCGGCCAACCCCTACTACGACGACGTGAACGGCGACGGGATCAAGGACGACCGGATCGCCGTCCGCGAGGGCTACATCCGCAGCGCCTACCAGGCCGCGGACGCGAAGCTCGCGCGATCGCGGGCATGGCTCGGCGGCAACCCGACCACGATGGCCGCCAGCGACCACGGGTTCGCACCCCAGTGGTACGCCGTGAACGCCGGCAAGGTGCTCGCCGACGCCGGGCTGCAACCTGTGGAGCAGGCCGGCAACTGCCGGGTCGCAAGCAGCGGCGTCACCCAGGCGAAGGCCTGCTTCGCCGGCGGCACCGCGCAGATCTACGTCTCGCTCGCCGGGCGCGATCCCGGCGGGGTCGTGCCGGCGGCCGACTACGAGTCGGTACGGAACCGGATCATCGCGGCGTTCGCGAACCTGACCGACCCCGCGAACCCGGGCAAGCAGGTCGTGGCGAAGATCCTGAGGAAGGAGGAGTTGCGCAACGTCGACGGCTCGGACTCGCTGCACCCCTCGCGCAGCGGCGACGTCGTGGTGGTCACCCGGCCGCCGTACCAGTTCGACGCCGCGACGCCGGGCCGGACGATCGCTTTCAGCCAGTTCTTCGGGCAGCACGGCTACCTGCCCGACCTGGTCGACCTCGCGCACAACGTGAACCTGCACGCCACCTTCGTCGCGGCCGGGCCGGGCATCCGGCACCGCAGCCCGCTCGCGGGAGTCCGGGCGATCGACCTGGCGCCGACGATGGCGCTGCTGATGGGCGTCCCCGGCCCGCAGAACGCGCGCGGCCGCGTCCTGTACGACGTGCTGCCGAACCCCGGCGGGTTGAAGGAGGTCACCGTTCTCGACATCAGCGACTACCACGGTCAGCTGGTGCCGCTGGCGGACACCGCGGACAACCTCTCCGGGACCGGGGCCGCGAACCCGTCGTTCGGGATCGGCGGAGCCGCGTTCCTGAAGCCGTGGTTCGACGTCTACCGGGCCGAGGCGTCCAACGGGTCGGTCACCATCGCGGGCGGTGACTCGGTCGGCGCGACGCCGCCGATCTCGTCCTTCTTCGGCGACACCCCGACGATCGAGCTGATGAACGCGATGGGCTTCGGGTTCGACGGGCTCGGCAACCACAACTTCGACCGCGGCCAGGACTACCTGCGGAACACGCTGATCCCGCTGGCGAACTTCCGCTACCTGTCGGCGAACATCGTCGACAGCGCCGGCCGCACCCCGGCCGAGTGGAGCCCGTCGGCCGTCGTCGACACGTACGGCGGAGTGAAGGTCGGCTTCGTCGGGTTCTCCAACGAGGACATCCCGGAGCTCACCAGGCCCGGCGCGCTCGGGCCGTTCCACGTCGCGGACGCGACGGCGGCGGTGAACGCCGAGGCCGCGAAGCTGAGGGCGAAGGGCATCGGCACGGTGATCGCGTTCGGCCACCTCGGCGCCGACGCCGGCACGCTGACCAACCCGGCCGGCCCGCTGGCGGATCTCGCCGACCACGTCACCGGCGTCGACGCGGTGATCGGCGACCACACCGACTTCCAGGTTGTCGCGACCCGGCCGAACGGGGTGCTGGTGACCGAGAACCGGAGCAAGGGGCTGCGGTTCACCCGGGTCCGGCTGGTGGTCGACACCACGACCAAGAAGGTGGTCTACAAGACCGCGGACTTCCACAAGCCGTGGGACATCGGGATCACCCCCGACCCGGCGATCCAGCAGCGGATCGACGAGCTCAACGCCCAGCTGGCGCCGATCCTGGGCACCGTGATCGGCAGCTCGAACCGGTTCATCCCGCGCACCGACGCCTGCGGCAACCCGGCCGGACGGACCTGCGAGTCGCTGGTCGGGAACGTCGTCACGGACGCGATGCGGCAGACCTACGGCGTGGACTTCGCGATCACCAACTCCGGTGGCCTGCGCGAGGCGCTGACCTGCCCGACCACGGACAACCCGAGCGACTTCTGCCCGCCGTACATCCCGCCGCCGTACCTGATCACCCGCGGCCAGGTGCTGACGGTGCTCCCCTTCGGGAACGTCGTCACCACGCTGCAGGTGAACGGGGCCGAGCTGAAGACGATGCTGGAGAACGGCGTCTCGGCGATGCCGTCGGTGAACGGCAGGTTCGCGCAGGTGTCCGGGCTGTGCTTCAGCTACGACATCTCGGCGCCGGCCGGCTCCCGGGTCACCTCGGCGGTCCGGCAGGCCGCGGACGGATCGTGTAACGGCGCCCCGGTCGACCTGACCGCGGCCTCGTCGTACTCGATCGCGGACAACGACTTCATGACGTCCGGCGGGGACGGCTACCCGAACTTCTTCTCCCGGGCGACGACCCGGGACGTGATGGACCAGGTGCTGGCCGACCACGTCGCCGCGAACAGCCCGCTGGCGCCGGCGATCCAGGGCCGCGTCACCTGCACCACCAGCGGCGCAACGGCCTGCCCGGTGGTGGTGCCCTGATATCGATCCTGGGTTACATCTAGCCAGCTCCTGGGGTTAACCCTTACCCTCCGTGAACGGCGGGTGATCGGGGCTCTGAGACCGCCGCAACGGGTATCCACACGCTCAGGAGCAGAGATGCGACACACGAAGTCGCGCGCGGTCGCGCTGTTTGCGACGGCCGCACTGACGACAGCAGCGGTCGGATGGGCACACAGCGCCTCCGCCGCATCCACCGACCGGCACACCCTGGCGGGCAGCGTCCCCTCGTGGGCGACGGCCGCCACCAGGACCGGCTCGGCGCCGGACACCGACAACGTCGGCTTCCGGGTCTACCTCGGCTGGCGCAACCAGGCCGCCGCCCAGGCGCTCGCCACCGCGGTGTCCACGCCGGGCTCGGCGCAGTACGGCAGGTTCATCTCCGCCGCCCAGTTCCGCACCCAGTTCGCGCCGTCTCAGGCCGACGTGAGCGCGGTGCAGGCCTGGCTGCGCAAGGCCGGCTTCGACATCAGCATCACGCCGGGCAACAACCGGTACGTGCAGGCCGAGGGCACCGTCGCGCAGGCGCGCGCCGCGTTCGGCGCGTCGTTCGGCCTGTACAAGGTCGAGGGCAAGACGCTGCGGGCGCCGGAGTCGGAGCTGTCCGTGCCGTCCTCGCTGCCGGCCTCGGTCGACGCCGTCGTCGGGCTGGACCAGTCCAGCGCGCTGATCTCGCCGTACGCGCCGAAGCCCGACGCCTCGCCCAGCCCGGCGTTCGTGAACGCGCCGCCCTGCTCGGCGTACTGGAACGAGAAGAACACCGCCAGCACGCTCACCCCGGACGGCACCAAGGCGCCGGACGCCTACGGCCACCCGAACCCGTGGGCGGTCTGCGGCCACACGCCGGCCCAGCTGCGCAGCGCGTACGGCGTCGCCGGCGCGGGTGACGGCACCGGGCAGACGGTGGCGATCATCGACGCGTACGCGTCCCCGACGATCGTTGCCGACGTCAACGAGTACTCGGCGCGGCACGGCCTGCCGCGGCTCACCAGCGCCACCTTCCAGCAGGTCGCCCCTCCGGGCGTGTTCAACCGGCCGCAGAATCCCGCGCAGGACCCGCAGGGCTGGTACGGCGAGGAGACCCTCGACGTCGAGGCCGTGCACGGTGTCGCGCCCGGCGCGAAGATCGTGTACGTCGGCTCGCCGAACAACTACCAGGACCTGGACGCGGCGATGAACCACGTCGTCGACCAGCACCTCGCGTCGATCGTCACCAACTCGTACGGCTTCTCCACCGAGCTGCTGCCGACCGGCTACGTGAAGCCGTTCAACGACACCCTGATCGAGGCCGCGGCCACCGGCATCGGCGTGTACTTCTCCTCCGGCGACTCCGGTGACCACACCGGCGGCAACCCGGCGAACGCGGCCAAGGCCACCCCGGACTGGCCGGCGGTCAGCCCGTGGGTGACGGCGGTGGGCGGCACCTCGCTCGCGGTCGGCGCCGACGGCGGCTACCTGTTCGAGACCGGCTGGGAGACCGGCCGCAGCGACCTGAAGGACGGCGCCTGGAACCCGGCTCCTCCCGGTAACTACACCGGCGGAGCAGGCGGCGGCACCAGCCGGATCTTCACCCAGCCGGCGTACCAGAAGGGCGTCGTCCCGGACAGCATCGCGACCAAGAACGGCGACCGCCCGCAGCCGATGCGGACGGTTCCGGACGTGGCCGCGATCGGCGACCCGAACACCGGCTTCCTGGTCGGCCAGACCCAGCAGTGGCCGGACGGCACCGTCCAGTACGGCGAGTACCGGATCGGCGGCACCAGCCTGTCGTCGCCGGTCTTCGCGGGCCTGATGGCGATCGCGCAGCAGGGGGCCGGGCACGCGTTCGGCTTCGCCAACCCGCGGCTGTACGCCAGCGCGGGCAGCGTGGCGTTCCACGACGTAGTGCCGCCGGCATCGCCGCTGGCCGTCGCGCGCAACAACTACAACAACAGCGTGGACGGCGCCGACGGCTACACCGTCAGCCTGCGCTCGCTGAGCGTGGACGCGGGCCTGACCATCCACACCCGCGCCGGGTACGACGACGTGACCGGCATCGGCACGCCGAACGGCTCGGCCTGGCTGAACGCCCTGTCGCACTGAACCAACGAGGGGCGCCGTCCTGACACCGTCTGGGCGGCGCTCCTCGCATTTCTACCTTTCCTCGGGGTCCCCAAGGGTGTCGTGCACTGTCGGGCTGACGGCGTTGAGTAGTACGTGCACGACACCCTCGTGGAGCAGCGGGCCCGGCAGCTTCCTGCAGCATCTCCGGTTCGGCCGGGGATGATCCCGCCGAGTTCGGCCTGGGCGACATCATCAAGCAGGACACGAGCGGTGGGCAATACCGGAACGTGCGCGCCTTTGCATGCACGCGGTAGGTCATGGTCGGTGCCAGGGGCTCACGCGTCCGCCCGGTTCGCGACATCGACTGTGATCGACGTGCCGTTGGTGAGCACGTCGAACACCGCGGACCGCTTCTGCGATTGCGCGACCACCGCTGCGAGCTTCTCGGCCTCCGCGTCGCCGTCGACGGAGAACACGACGCGGATCGCCTCGAACCCGTTGCGCACGTTGTCGTCCAGGCCGAGGATGCCGCGCAGGTCGATGTCACCCTCGACGGTGCACCGGACGCCGTACAGCTCGATGCCGCGGGCCGACGCGATGTTGATCATCCCGGCCATCAGGCATGAGGCGAGCGCGTTGAGCAGGTGCTCGGCCGGGGTCGGGCCGTTGTCCGCGCCGACCAGTACAGCCGGGCGGTCGGCGTCCACGACGGTGGTGGTTGCGTGGACGTGCTCCTGGCCGGCGCCGTAGAAGCCGGGGAAGCGGCCCTGGCTGTGGGTGCCGCCGACCCATTCGTTCGCGACCCGGAACTGGAACCGGGCCGCGGCCGGCTGCTGCCGGACCGCTTCGATGGTGGCGAACAGTGTCGTGGTGTCGACCCCGTTGATGCGGCTTTCCTGCGTGATGGACATGAGTATCCCTTTCTGGGCTGGGTGGTGTGGCTGTGCCGGACGCATCGGACGTACGGTCTCAGGCGGCCGGTGCGACCGCCGTGCCCACTGGAACAGGCCGTGCGGCAAGCGCCTGTGCCTCCCGCTCCAGTGCCTTGCTGAGCCGCGCCTGCAGGTGCAGGAACGTCTCGGGTTCGGGGAATCCGCCGAGTGCTCGGGTGAGTGCGAACACGTCGGTGATCGCGGTGTTGCGCTCGGCCTCGTAGGCGGCAAGGGCGTGGGGCTGGCTGGCTTGCAGCAGGCGGTCCGCGGCTTCGGCGAGGAGCTCGGCGTCGCGGAACGCGTCGGTGATGCCATGCCCGGTGATCGGGTCGCGGTGGTAGCCGGCGTCCCCGACAAGCGCCCACCCGGGTCCGGCGGCACGACGCCGGTGGTTCGGCAGATCCACCGCCCCGCGCACCGGCGCGTTGACCGAGCCCGATCTGACTCTTTCGGCGAGTTCCGGCGTCGTGGTGCCCAAGGCGTCCAGCCAGGCCTCGGAGCGGCGTGCTCCGGCACCCAGCACGGGTGCGAGCAGCTCGGTCGGGCGGATGAGCCAGACACATGCCTGGTCGTCGTGGGTGGGGAAGACTCCGGCGAAGGCGTTCTCGGAGACGTGGAATTCGAACCCGTTCCACGGCACGTCCCCGACGTAGGTGTAGACACAGCCGCCGCCGGGCGCGTACCGCGCGACGGTCTGCGCGCCGAGCAACCCGGCCATCCGGGAGTGGACTCCGTCGGCGCCGACGACCAGCCGGGCGGTGAGCTCGAGCCGCCTGCCCTGGGTGTCGCGGGCGACGACCCCGGTGACCCGTCCGGTCGCATCCCGCAGCGCCCCCGTCACGGTGACACCGGTCAGCAGCTCGGCGCCGGCGTGCACGGCGGCTCGAGCGAGGACGTCGTCCAGCACGTAGCGGCGCGGGGCCAGCAGCAGGTCCACCCCGGCGGAGTGTTTGACCGTTCGCCGGGTCAGGGTTCCGGCGTGGTGGAAGCTCACCTGCCGGATCGGAGGAGCGCCGGTCTCCAGCAGCTCCTCCAGCAGACCCCACCGGGCCAGCTGGACCACGGCCCCTCGGGCCAGCGCGTGGGTGGAGGTGCGGTCAGCGGGCAGCTCCGCCCGGTCGACCATCACCACGTCGTGTCCGGCCCGCGCCAGCAGCATCGCCGTCGCAGCACCGGCGCAGCGTGCACCGACAACCACGACGTCGTGGTGACTCCGCACTGGTGTCGTCATGCCTTCCGTCCTGGCTGTGGTAGCGCCGGCACGAGGGTGACCACGGCCCAGAAGGCGACGGCCGCGGCGATCGCTGTGGCCGTGTCGCCGGCGGTGGCGGTGCCCAGCACGCTGCCGCGCAGGGCCTCGGTGGCCTGAGCGACCGGGTTGAACGCGGCGGCGGTGCGCATCCAGTCCGGCATGGTCGCCAGCGGCGCGAAGGCGCCCGAGACGAACATGAACGGCATCATCGTCATCATCCCGGCGAACTGGACGACGTCGGGACGACGGAGACGGTCGCCGATTCGGCCGAACAGAGCGCTCATCGCTGCGGCGAGCACGAGGACGACGGCGACCCCCGTCGCGGCATCCAGCGCGGTGCCGTGGAACCGGAATCCGAGTGCGGCGGCGCAGCCGACGAGGATGGCGCCTCGGGCCAGCGTGAAGAGGGCCTCGTTGATGGTGCGGGCCACACTCGGGAGCCGCGGCGACATCGGCAGCGTGCGGAAGCGTTCGTGCACGCCGTTGGTGTGGTCGATGGCGGCGGCCAGCCCGGCGTTGGTCCCGGCCATTACGGTCGACACGGCCAGCATGGCCGGGGTCAGGAAGTCGATGTAGCTGACTCCGGGGGGAAACTGCGGGCTGTCGGCGATGCTTCGGAACACCTGGCTGAACAGCACCAGCATGGCCATCGGCATCGTCAGCGAGAACATCAGCAGTTGCGGGACGCGGCCGCTGGTGCGGATGCTGCGCCGAACGAGGATGGCGAGCTGGTCGGCGGCGAGGGGCCGCTTGCCCAGGGTGGAGTGTGCGGTGTTCATCTCGGGGCTCCAGACGTGGCCAGATGGAAGAAGACATCGTCGAGGCTCGGTGAGGCGACCTCGAGATCGGCGACCTCGACGCCGTCCGTGCTGAGGCGCCCGACCAACGTCGTTGCTGCGACCGCATCGGCGAGCGTGAACGACACGGCCACCCGGTCGGCTCCGGCCGGCCTGGTGGTGTCAGGCCGATCGGACAGCGAGTCGACACGGTGGGTCGGAATGATCGCGCGCACGACCTTGCCGCCCACGAGGGTCTTCAGCTCGGCCGGTGTGCCGTGGCCGGCAACCCGACCGTGGTCCAGGACCAGGACCTGGTCGGCGAGCCGGTCGGCCTCCTCCAGGTACTGCGTGGTGAGCACGACCGTTGTGCCGGCGGCGGTGAGCTCGGCCACGATCTGCCACAGCGCGTGGCGCGCCACCGGATCGAGCCCCGTGCTCGGCTCGTCGAGGAACAGCACGGCCGGCGAGGCGACCAGGCTCGCAGCCAGATCCACCCGGCGGCGCGTCCCGCCGGACAGCTCACCGACTCGTCGCGCCGCGACGGCGTGCAGGTCGAACCGCTCGACCAGGTCCCAGGCCCGGCGCCGGGCCGCGGTGCCCAGCCCGGACAGCCGACCGACCAGCTCGAGATTCTCGACCGTCGTCAGAAAGTCGTCGAGACCGGCGTACTGCCCGGTCACACCTATCCGGCGACGGACCTCGGCCGGCCGCGCCAAAGCATCGACTCCGCCGACCAGCACACGGCCGCGGTCGGGGACGATCAGCGTGGTCAGCACCCGAACCAGGGTCGTCTTGCCGGCGCCGTTGTGGCCAAGTACCGCGAGCGTGCGGCCGGTATCCAATCGGAAGCCGACATCGTCCAAGGCTCGGGTGGCACCGTAGGTCACACGGACCCCATCGACGACCAAGGCCTGGGCAACCATCTCAGGCCTCCTGCGCGGTCTCGGCGCAGCACCGTCCGGCGTCGCTCGACGTCCCTGCGCAGCACGAACCGCTCGTGCACTCCTCCTCGGTCTGGCCTGCGTCGTCGGACAGCACGGTGTAGAACTCCCAGGCGCCGAGCGGAACGTCGGGCGCGTCGACCCACACCTTGTCCTGTACCGCGTGACAACAGCGGTCTGCCTCGGTCCTCGTGTGCCGCAGACCGGCGGCGGCGAACCGACCGGCGGCCGCCACCACATCGGTTGTCGACGCCACCTCGACCCCGAGGTGGTTGAGCGGCGCCGCAGCACCAGGGTTGTCGAAGAGCACCAACTTCAGCGGCGGGTCGGCGATCACGAAGTTCGCATAGCCCGGTCGCCGCTTGGCGGGCCCGACCCCGAACAAGTCGCTGTAGAACCTGGTGGCAGCCTCGACGTCGGTGACGTTGAGGGCGAGCTGGATACGGCTGGTCGTCATCGGTGGCCCCTCGGGGATCCGCTCCCGCCCGATGCGAGAGTCAACCCCGTAGACGACCAACAGCCCAACGGGACGCACTCCGTCGCCCGGGCTGCCAGATGCGTCCATGCCGGAACGGGTTCGTCTCTATGATGAAGAGACCTTGGAGGTTGCCCATGAGCAACGCCCACAGCCACAGCACCGTCGACGGTCGCGACACGAACTGGAACGAGACCCTCCATCGTCTACGCGCCTTCGTCGCCGCGCGCGTCGAAGACCCGGAGCTGGCCGCGGACATCACGCAGGACGTCTTCGTGCGCAGCATCGCGTCGGGGGCGCTGGACCGGGTCGACAACCCGGCCGCCTGGCTGTACCGCTCGGCGCGCAACGCCGTCATTGACCACTACCGCACCCGCCGCATCCACGACCAGATCACCGAGCTCGAACGCTGGCCCGACCCCGGCCCATCCGACAACGAGCCCAATCAGGCCACACGCACACTCGCCCGGTGCCTTCAGCCGCTCCTGGCCGACCTACACCCCACCGCTCGCGACGCCCTCACCCGCGTCGACCTCGACGGGCAGACCCACCAGCAGGCGGCCGCCCAGCTCGGCATCTCCGTGTCCGGGATGAAGTCACGCGTGCAGCGCGCCCGCCGGCAGCTCAAGGACCGGCTCACCTCCTGCTGCCAGGTCCACGTCGACCGAGGCGGCGCCATTACCGACTATCGCCCGAACACCGGCGCCTGCGGCTGCCAACCGGACAGCGCCGACCCCGACAGAACTGAACTTCACCCGTATGCCTCGGCGGCAATCCGTGCCAGCTCGGCCGCGAGGTAATCCCTCAGCGCGGCGTGCCGATCGCCGAGGCGATGACGTGGATCTTTGCGGTCCGGATAGGTCCACACCGGCCGATTCCGGAACTCGTCCGGCTCCCACTCGTAGCGCGGGTGGACGTGCGCGTGCAGGTGTGGCCACGAGTTGCCCAGCACCTCGTAGTTCACCCGCCGGAACGCCCGGTCATGCGCCGAACACACCGTACGTACCGCCTCGCCGAGCAGCGACACGTCCAGCAGGAACTCTGCTCTGACTGCCCGAGGCAGGTCGGTGAGGTGATCAGCCTGTCCGGCGTTCAGGAGGAGGCAGTAGCCCGGCAGGTGCTGGGTGTCGCCGATCACGGCCCACCCCGTCCTGAGCCGCGCCAGCACGGTCGGGTTCTCTCCGCGCTCGGCCGCCGCGAGTCGTTCGTCCTCCCAGTGCTCCATGCCGAAGTGTCTACCCCGCGCTGCCGCCTCGCGACGCGTCGGCCCGGCTCTCAGGGTTCTCTTGGCCTGAGGTCCTAGTCTCAAGCGAGGACGAACTTCGGGGACTGGAGTGTGGCGGTATGCGGGTACTGGTGGTGGACGACGACCGGGCGGTCCGGGACTCGCTGCGCCGTTCACTGGAGTTCAACGACTTCGAGGTGGTGACGGCGCAGGACGGCGCGGAGGCGCTGGCGGTGATCGGACGGACCGATCCGGACGCCGTGGTGATGGACGTGATGATGCCGCGGCTGGACGGGCTGGAGGCGACCCGTTCGCTGCGTGCCGCGGGCAACAACGTGCCGATCCTGGTGCTCACCGCCCGGGACGCGATCGCCGACCGGGTGGACGGGCTGGACGCCGGGGCGGACGACTACCTGACCAAGCCGTTCGCCCTCGAGGAGCTGCTGGCGCGGTTGCGCGCGCTGCTTCGTCGTACGGTGTCGTCGGGTGACGGCGGCGCCCGGGGCGAGGTACTCCAGTACGCGGACCTGGTGATGGACGTCGACGCCCACGAGGTACGGCGCGGGGGCGTGCCGATCACGTTGACGCGCACCGAGTTCTCGCTGCTGGAGCTGCTGCTCCGCAACCCGCGCCGGGTGCTGGAGCGCGCGGTGATCCTGGACGCCGTGTGGGGGTACGACTTCCCGACCACGGCGAACTCGCTCGAGGTGTACATCGGCTACCTGCGCCGCAAGACCGAGGTGGACGGGCTGCCGCGGCTGATCCACACCGTGCGCGGGATCGGGTAGGACCGTGCGGCTGCCGCGCAGCTGGCTGAGCGAGAAGCTGAGCCTGCACGCCCGGGTCACGCTGCTCACCGCCGTCGCGGTCGGCCTGGCGGTGGCGTTCGTCAGCCTGGCCGCTTACCTGACCGTGCGGCAGCAGCTATACCGCAACCTCGACGACAACCTGCTGGACCGCGCGCACAGCGCAGCGTCAGAGGACATTCTGACCGACCGGCTGCAAATCCAGCAGGTGCCCGCCGCCGCGCTCGGCGCGGGTGACGTGCGGGTCGGCCTGCTCGCGCTCGACACGCGTCGCGTCTACACGTTCCTCCGGGCGCCGGGTCCTCCTGTCGGCATCACCGAGATCCGCGTTGCCACAGGGGAGGAGCTGGAGTCGGCGCGGACAGACACCGGCGGCGGCTCGGCCTACCGGGTCGTCGCGGTCCCCGTTCCGGGCGAGGACGGGATTGCCCTGGTACTCGCGCAGTCGCTGCGGCCGACGAATCGGACCCTGCACAACCTCGGCTTGGTGCTCTGGCTGGTCGGCGCGCTCGGCGTGATCGCCGCCGCCGCGGCGGGCAACGCGGTCGCGCGGTCCGGCCTGCGCCCGGTCGCGGAGCTGACCAGTGCCGCCGAGCGGATCGCGCGCACGCAGCGGCTGGAACCGATCCCGGTGACCGGGAGCGACGAGATCGCGCGGTTGTCGCAGGCGTTCAACGCGATGCTCGGGGCGCTCGCGCAGTCCCAGGAACGCCAGCGCCGGCTGGTCGGCGACGCCGGTCACGAGCTGCGCACCCCGCTGACCAGCATCCGCACCAACCTCGACCTGCTGGTCCAGGCCGACCAGCGCGGCGGCCTGTCCGCGCAGAACCGGTCCGAGCTGATGGCCGACGTCCGCGCCCAGATGGACGAGCTGTCCG
>WNFV01001151.1_pt1 | contig 40182 bp, 41 predicted proteins | sample 5400101 | NCBI WGS metagenome assembly WNFV01 (sample SAMN13153361, study PRJNA577476) | soil metagenome | isolation source: 115 cm soil or saprolite under grassland replicate 1 | place: USA:California | collected 2016-06-15 | reverse complement strand
TCAGAAAACACCGGGGCCTCCTCACACCTGTCGGAAAGGCCAAGCACGGAAACGCGCTCGGTAACCCACGAGAATGCGTGAGCGAGGTCCCGGCCAGCAACCACTCCACTCGACGAGCAGTCGCTACATACGGTCTAAGTCCCGGCTGTTCACCGAACGGCGCGAGGGCGGTGGCCTACGCGTCTGTCGCGCGTACGCCGGGTCGGCGCGGGTAGTACTTATCCGCAGGGCCCAGGACCTGGTACGGATGGTCACGTCACGCCTACCTATTCGGTCCGGGAAGTCCTGATCGGCCCTGGGCGAATAGCATGGGCGCTGTCAGCTGACATCTCGCCGCGCCACAGCGCGGCCCGACGGGGATCCGAGGGAGGACCGTGCCCAACCAGACGATCAGTCCTGGCACCCTTCTCGCGGGGCGGTACCGGATCGCCGAGCAGCTCGCCGACTTCGGCGGCGCACGCATATACCGCGCTGTCGACGAGGTGCTCAGCCGCCCGGTCGTGGTGGACGTGCTGGCCGTGGACGACCCGCGCGCCGGCCGCCTGAACGATGCCGCCCGGCGTGCCGCGACCGCGGCCGACTCGCGCTTCCTGCGGGTGCTGGACTGCGCGGTGTACGACGGGGTGACCTACTGCGTGCGCGAGTGGGCCGGTGGTCGCTCGCTGGAGCGGATGCTCGGCAACGGGCCGCTGACCGGCCAGCAGGCCGGCTGGCTGACCCGCGAGGTGTCCGAGGCGCTGGAGATCCTGCACCGCTCCGGTCAGCCGCACGGCTCGATCAACCCGGCGACCGTGGTCGTCACCGACACCGGCGGGATCAAGATCGTCGGCGTCGCCACCGAGGCGGCGTTGCGCCGCTCGGACGGCCCGGGTTCGCCCGCTGAGGACGTCCGCGATCTCGGCCGGGTGCTGTATGCCTGCCTGACCGGGCGCTGGCCCGGCGGGCCCGGGTTCGGGATGCAGGCCGCGCCGCTGGAGCACGGCCGGCTGATGAGCCCGCGCCAGGTCCGCGCCGGGGTACCGCGCTCGCTCGACGACATCGCCGACCGGCTGCTCGGCGCGCCACCGCGGCACCACGCGCCGCCGATGAGCAGCTCGGCCGGGCTGTCCGCCGCGCTCGCCGGCGTGATCGGTCACTCGCACGAGCCGCCGAGCCAGATCAGCGACGAGACGCAGGCGATGTCCCGCCAGGAGGGCAGCGTCGACGACGCGACCGTGATGACCCCGGTCGTGACCACGCCACCCGCCGTCGACCCGAACGCTGCGACCGCGTACCACCGGCCGGTCGGGACCGGCGGCGCCCCGACCATGATGACGCCGCGGCCTGCGGTCGGTACCCCGCCGGACAGCCCGCGCCCGGTTCCACGGCAGAACGGCGGAGGCGGCGACCGGACGCCGTACGGGTCCGTGGAACCGAAGCGGAAGGGCGGCTGGGGCGGCCGAATCCTGATCCTGCTCGCCGTGCTGGCGCTGCTGTCGGTGATCGCGATGGCGCAGTTCCTGATCAAGCCGGCCGTCACCGGTGACGACAAGGACACCAGCAAGAACCCGAAGCAGCAGCCCACGAGCTCCGCGCCGGTGAGCAAGGACATCAAGATCGTCGGCTTCCGCGACGTCGACCCGAAGCCGAAGGGCAGCGGCGAGGAGCACCACGACGACGTGCCGAAGACGTTCGACGGCAAGATGGACACGACCTGGACGACGATGTCGTACAGCAAGGCGAACTTCGGCGGCGAGAAGCCGGGCGTAGGGATCGTGTACGACCTCGGCTCGGTCACGAACGTGTCCAAGGTCAACGTGTCGCTGGTCCGTGATCCGTACGTGCTGGAGCTGCGGATCCCGAGCGGTGACACCTCGGTGTCCCCCGAACTGCCGGACGACTGGGAAGTGGTCGCCAACGCCGAGGATGCCAGCGGCACCGTGGCCCTCGAGCCGGCCGCGGGCACCCGGACCCGCTACGTGCTGATCTGGCTCACCGAGATCCCGAAGGACGACGGCAAGGACTACCGAGGCGAGATCGCCGAGGTGACCGTCCAGCGATGACAGGTGCCACGGACGCCGGCCAGGGCGCGGTCCCGCTGACTGCGGTACCGGATGCCGTGACAGCTGCGCCCGTCAACGGGCTGGAGGGCCACGACGACCACGAGCTGCTGCGGCTGCACGTGGCCGGCGACCCGCACGCCTTCGGGCTGATCGTGAAGCGGCACCGGGACCGGATGTGGGCGGTCGCGATCCGCACCATGGGCGACCCGGACGAGGCCGCGGACGCGCTGCAGGAGGCGTTCATCTCGGCGTTCCGGCGGGCCGACTCGTTCCGCGGTGACGCCAAGGTGACCACCTGGCTACACCGGATCGTGGTGAACGCGTGCCTGGACCGGATCCGCCGCCGCCAGGTGCGCGCGGCCGACCCGCTGCCGGAGGACGAGGACCGCGCCGCCGAGCTGGCCGGGCCGGAGCAGGACGACCCGGCGGAGGTGCGCGAACGTCAGGTCGACGTACTCAACGCCCTCAAGCAGCTGAACGCCGACCAGCGCAGCGCGCTCGTCCTGGTCGACATGGAGGGTTACTCCGTCGAGGAGGCCGCGGGGATCCTGGGTTGCGCGCCGGGGACGGTGAAGAGCCGGTGCGCGCGCGGCCGGGCCAAGCTGCTGCCGCTGCTGCGGCACTGGCGGACCACCCGCGGCGGCGCCGAAGAACCGACGGGAACCGACTGATGCCGGGCCGCGTCGAATCCGGGTCGCACACCCGTGACACCTGCGTGCCGACCGAGCGGAGCCTCGCCCGATGACCAGTGAAGCCAGCAACCACGTCGACGACCATCTGGACGTCGACACCGTTGCCGACCTCATCGAGAACCTGCTGCCGGCCACCGAGGCGCACCGCGCCCGCAATCACGTGAAGGCGTGCCCGGACTGCCAGCGGACCTACGACGCACTCGTCGAGCTCAGCGCGGATCTCGCGGAGGAGGGCCGCGCCGACATCGTCATGCCCGAGCACGTCGCCGATCACCTGGATGCGGTGATCCGGTCCGAGTCGGTGCTGCGGTCCTCGACCGTCGGTGTGCACTCGCTCGCGCAGATCCGCGAACGCCCGCGCCGGAACCTGCCGCGCCTCGCGGTCGCGGCCGCCGCCGGGCTGGTGCTCGGCGCCGCCGGCGTCGGCGTGGTCGTGAGCATCGCGAACCAGGGTCCGTCGACCGCCGGCCTGCAGGACCCGACCAGCGGCCCGCCGGGGCTGACGTCGATGACGTCCTCGCAGATCGCCAGCGAGGTGCAGCGCCGGCTGGAGGGTACGACGGACCCGGTGATCGATGGCTCGGCAGGCGAGCGGCAGTGCGCGACCGAGTTCGCCGCGCGGCAGCCGGACCCGAACCTGCGGCTGGTCCAGCCCGCGCAGGTCGACGGCCACCGGTCCACCCTGATCGGTCTGCAGGCTGGCTCTACCAGCGAGGTCAGTGTCTTCGTCGTGACCGGTTGTGACGTCCGCGGCGCCAGCGGCAAGGACGCCGCCGTGGTCTACACGACCACCGTGACGCTGCGCAACCGCTGACATCGTGGTCCGCGACGCATTCCGGGCGCGGCGAGACGCGAGGAATGCCGGACGCCTAGGATCCGTTGTGTACGACGTACCGATCAGCTGACGCGAGACTCGAGGGACACCCCGGAATGACCGACCGCACCACTGCGCCCGTTGACGTGCCCGTCCGCAACGTGATCATCATCGGGTCCGGTCCCGCCGGTTACACAGCTGCTGTGTACGCCGCTCGCGCGCGGCTCGAACCGCTGGTGTTCGAGGGTTCCGTGACGGCTGGTGGCGCGCTGATGACGACCACCGAGGTGGAAAACTTCCCCGGCTTCGCGCAGGGCATCATGGGCCCGGCGCTGATGGACGAGATGCGCTCCCAGGCCGAGCGGTTCGGCGCCGAGCTGATCGCCGACGACGTGACCGAGGTCGACCTGACCGGCGACATCAAGATCGTCAAGGACTCCGCGGGCACCGAGCACCGCGCGAAGGCCGTCGTCCTCGCGATGGGCTCCGGCTATCGCAAGCTCGGCCTGCCCGACGAGGACCGGCTGTCCGGCCACGGTGTGTCGTGGTGCGCGACGTGTGACGGGTTCTTCTTCCGCGAGCAGGAGATCGCCGTCATCGGCGGCGGCGACTCCGCCGTCGAGGAGGCCACCTTCCTGACCCGGTTCGCCAAGAAGGTCACTGTGGTGCACCGCCGCGACGAGCTGCGGGCGTCGAAGATCATGGCCGACCGCGCCTTCGCCAACGACAAGATCAAGTTCGCCTGGAACTCGGAGGTGTCGGCGATCCACGGCGAGGACAAGCTGTCCGGTGTGACCCTGCGCGACACGGTGACGGGCGAGACCCGCGAGCTTCCGCTGACCGGCCTGTTCATCGCGATCGGCCACGACCCGCGCTCGGATCTCGTCAAGGGTCAGGTCGACCTGGACGACGAGGGCTACGTGCTGGTCGAGGGCAACAGCACCAAGACCAACCTGACCGGCGTGTTCGCGGCCGGCGACCTGGTCGACCACACGTACCGGCAGGCCGTGACCGCGGCCGGCACCGGCTGCGCCGCCGCGCTCGACGCCGAGCGGTACCTCGCCGAGCTCGAGCATGCTGACGCCGAGCTCGCCGGGGCCGTGGATGCCGCCGAGCCGGTCGCCGTACAAGCCTGAACTTCCCCGCTCAGAGAACCGATATAAGGGAGATCGCCGTGGGCGACAAGATGAATGCAGTGACCGACGCCGACTTCGAGACCACCGTCCTGAAGAGCGACAAGCCGGTCCTGGTCGACTTCTGGGCCGAGTGGTGCGGACCGTGCCGCCAGGTCGACCCGATTCTCAACGAGATCGCGGGAGAGCACGGCGACAAGATCACGTTCGTGAAGATGAACGTCGACGAGAACCCGGTGACCCCGAGCAACTACCGGGTGACCGGCATCCCGACGATCAATGTGTACGTGAACGGTGAGGTCGCTCGGACCATCGTCGGCGCCAAGCCGAAGGCGGCGCTGCTCAAGGAACTGGCCGAGTTCACCGCCTGACTTCCGTCCTGCGAAGTCGTTTGTTGCACGTGAGGCAGGAGAGTTGATGGACGCGTACGGCGGGCCGGTGTACCAGGTCGGTGACAGCGGCGAGGCGGTCGCGGAGATCATCGGCAAGCTCCAGCGGCTGCGGTTGCTGGACGACCGGCAGCGGTGGATGTTCGACGAGGACACCGCCGTCGCCGTGCGGGGTTTCCAGCAGCAGCGAGGCCTGGTCGTCGACGGGATCGTCGGGCCGCAGACGTACCGCGCGCTCGATGATGCCCGCTGGCGGCTGGGCGACCGGCTGCTGACCTTCGTGCCCGCGCATCCGCTGAGCGGCGACGACGTGCTGTCGCTGCAGTCACGGCTGCAGGAGCTCGGGTTCGCCGTCGCCCGGATCGACGGGATCTTCGCCGCCGACACCCAGCGCGCCGTCACCGAGTTCCAGCGCAACCTCGGCCTGCCGGCGGACGGGACCTGCGGGCCGTCGACGTTCAAGGCGCTGGAGCGGATCCGGCCGATGGCCACCGGCGGCCGTCCGGACGCGCTGCGGGCCTCCGAGGCGGTCCGCCAGGCCGGGCCGCGGCTGTCCGGCAAGACCGTCGTGATCGACCCCGGCCACGGCGGTTACGACCGCGGCTGGCAGGGCAACGGGCTGCACGAGGCCGACATCGCCTACGACCTGGCCGCCCGGGTCGAGGGCAGGCTCGGCGCGACCGGCGTGCGGGCCTACCTCAGCCGCGGCCGGGACCAGGGGCCGGACGAGCTGTCGCGGGCGGCCTTCGCGAACCAGACCGACGCGAACCTGTGCGTGTCGCTGCACACCGACGGGTCGATGAACCCGGAGGCCCAGGGAGTCGCGACGTACTACTACGGCGCCGACCTGCACGGCGCCTACTCGTCCGTGGGTGAGCAGTTCGCCGGATTGGTGCAGCGCGAGATCGTGGCGCGCACCGACCTGCGGGACTGCCGGACGCATGCCAAGACCTGGGACCTGCTGCGGCGGACGAAGATGCCGGCGGTGCGGCTCGAGATCGGGTACGTGACCAACCTGCACGACGCCACCCGGCTGGCCGACGCGGACTTCCGCGACGTGGTCGCTGAGGCGATCGTGGTCGCCGTCCAGCGTGTGTACCTCCCGCCGGAGCAGGACGCCGCCACCGGCATGCTCCGGCTCGGCCAGCTGATCTAGCGCCCTTTGCGCCACTCCTCGGCGAGCAGGGCGTATCCGAGGCCGTCGAGCCATTCGCCGGACCGGTGCAGCGACTCCTTGACGGTGTGCAGCTCACGACGCATGCGCAGCCGCTCCATCAACCGCCAGGACGCCTCGTTGCCGGCGAAGCAGTTGGCGGTCACGCGGCGCAGGTTCAGATCCTCGAAGCAGAACCGGATCAGCTCGGCGACCGCCTCGGTGGCGTACCCCTTGCCGGCGCACTCCGGGTGAATGCACCAGCCCAGCTCGGCCTGCACCCTCCTGGCCTGCTCGGCGACCTCGGCCTGCGCCCACCCGTCCTCGATCCGGCACATCAGGTCCCCGATGACGACGCCGTCGAGCTCGATGATCAAGGTGTCGCGCAGCCTGTCCGGGTCCTCGAACTTCACGCGGTAGGCGGCGAGATCGGCCGGGGCGCCCGACAACCACTGCGTGACCGACTCGAGCCGGCGGAACTCCCAGGTCGCCTCGGTATCGGCCAGTGCGGCTCGCCGGATCGACAACCGTTCGGTGCGAAGCGGCCACGTGATGTCGTCCAGGGTCATTGCGCCATCATGCAGCACCGTCCGCGTCGCGGTCGGCTGGTTTTCCTGCCGTCGCCGGTTGTCCACAGGCGCGAGATTTCTTTCGGCGGGCGGGGCGAACACCCGTACGTTCCCTGGCGACCAACCGGGGAAGGGAGGCGCCATGGCGGAGTTGCCGGCGCAGGTGAAGGCGTGGCTCGACCAGGAGGACGCTGCGGGGGTGCTGAACCACATCGCCGACTGGGTCCACGGCGGCGGCAACCTCGTGCCCGGGCAGGAGTTCGAGGTGCCCGGCTGGTCGCACCGGCTCGTGGTCGAGGACGTTCCGAACCCGGGCCAGATCGTGTTCGGCGCGAACCGGCACTACCTGCGCCCGAAGGAGTTCTCCGTCCCGGTCTACCAACTCACGTACGACGACAGGCGCGGCCGCTTCCCGTGGGACGCGGGCTACGCCTTCCCGGCCTGGGTGCAACCGCGGCCCGGAACGTTCGCGGCATGAGCGGGGTCAGCGGCCGGGCTACGCCTGCTTCACGGCCTGGGCCGACCGGCGGTGGCGGATGACGAACAGGCCGGCGTACGAGATCACCAGGATGGTGAAGCCGGTGATCTCCGCGACCCAGGTGTAACCGTCCGGCCAGAGCCGTCCTTCCAGGTAGTGGTGGATGTAGCCGCCGCTGTACACCGGCTCGCCACCGCGGCGCAGGAACGCCTTCTCCGTCGCCGTGACCGGGCAGCCGAAGTCGAGGAGGACGATCGCAAGGTTCCAGGCCGCGATTCCGAGGTGCACCCAGATCACGCGGAACCAGCGCCAGGCGAGGAATCCGCCGATGACGAAGAACACCAGCATGGCGCCGTGGAAGACCATCACCACATCGGCCAGGAACCGGTAGACCATGACAGCGCTCCCGGGGTCAGAGCGAGTCGCGGACCGCGGCGGGCCGCGGCGGGACGGGCTCGGGGCGGATAGCGCCGATCAATCGCTCGACCGCCGCCTCCACCTCGGAGCGCCAGGTCACCGTCGAGCGGAGGTCGAGCCGCAGCCGCGGGTGCACCGGGTGCTCACGGACGACGGTGAACCCGGCGGCGGTGAGGAAGTCGGTCGGCAGCACGCACGCCGGCTCGGCCCACTTGGAATCGCCGAACGCCTCCAGCGCCCGGAAGCCGCGCTTCATCACGTCCTTCGCCGCGGCCTGGACGAGCGACTTGCCGAGGCCGATCCCGCCGTACTGCGGGAGGATCCGGGCGGTCACGAACACCACCGCGTCCGAGCTGACCGGCGCGGTCGGGAACGACGCGATCCGCGGCAGGTAGGCGGCCGGCGCGTAGACGGAGAACCCGGCCGGCTGCCCGTCGACGTAGATCACCGTGCCGGCGCTGCCCCAGTCGAGCAGCACCTGCGACAGCCACGCCTCCTTCTCCAGCGGGGTGTCGCCCATCCGGACCGCGGACTTCTCAGCGACCGCGTCCAGTTCCCAGAAGACGCAGCCGCGGCAGGGAGACGGCAGGTCGTCGAGCGTTTCCAGCGTCAGCGGTGCCGACCGTCGAGCCATCAGCTGGTCCCGTGGAGCATCGGCTCCGGTGCGGGTGCGGGTGGTGCGGCCGCCGGCGTCTCCGAGGAGGGCGGCGCGACATACCGCTGCTGCACGTGCGCCGCGGGCTGCCGTCGCAGCAGCTCCGCACCGAAACCTGCCAGCACGCCCGCCAGCAGTCCGCCGAGGATCCAGCCGATCGTTCTCATCCGGGTCGAGCCCGCCCTTCCGGCGCTCTCGCTGCTCCACCGTCTCACGCCGGAACCCCGCAGTGGGTGAACCGGCCGCTATAAGGCATGGTAGTAAGTCCTCTCCCCGCAACAAGGAGCACCTCGTGACCAGCGACATGCCTGAGAACGTGCCCGCGCGTTCCACGGTCCGGCAGACCCGGCTCGACAGCTATGTCGACCGGTATGCAGCGCGGACCAAGGGCATGAGCGCATCCGAGATCCGGGCCCTGTTCGCTGTCGCCAGCCGGCCCGAGGTGGTGTCGCTCGCAGGCGGCATGCCGAACATCGCCGGCCTTCCGCTGGACGTGGTCGGGAACGCGATAGGCGACCTGGTCCGCGACAACGGGGCGGTCGCGATGCAGTACGGCTCCGGCCAGGGTGACCCGAAGCTGCGCGAGCAGATCTGCGACGTGATGTCGCTGGAGGGCATCGAGGCGCACCCGGACGACGTGGTCATCACGGTTGGTAGCCAGCAGGCCGTCGACCTGGTCACCAGGGTGTTCTGTGACCCGGGCGACGTGGTGATCTGCGAGGCCCCGTCGTACGTCGGCGCGCTCGGCGTGTTCCGCGCCTACCAGTGCGAAGTGGTGCACGTCGCGATGGACGACGACGGCGTGCAGCCGGAGGCGCTGGAGCAGGCGATCGCCGCGGTGGCCGCGGCAGGCAAGAAGGCCAAGTTCTTCTACACGATCCCGAACTTCCACAACCCGGCCGGTGTCTCGCTGTCGCTGGAGCGGCGCAGCCGGGTGCTGGAGATCTGCCAGCGCGCCGGGCTGCTGGTCCTCGAGGACAACCCGTACGGGTTGCTCGGCTTCGAAGGTGATCCTGTGCGCGCGATGCGGGCGGACGACTCCGAGGGGATCATCTACCTCGGCTCGTTCTCGAAGACGTTCGCGCCCGGGTTCCGGGTCGGCTGGGCGCTGGCGCCGCACGCGGTGCGGGAGAAGCTGGTGCTCGCGCAGGAGTCGGCCACGCTGTGCCCGCCGGTGTTCAGCCAGCTCGCCATCTCGTCGTACCTCAGCCGGCACGACTGGCTCGGGCAGGTGAAGCAGTTCCGCGAGATGTACCGCGACCGGCGTGACGCGATGCTGGCCGCGCTGGCCGAACAGATGCCTGCGGCAACTACCTGGACGAAGCCGGGCGGCGGTTTCTACGTCTGGCTGACCCTGCCGGGCGGCCTGGACGCGAAGGCGATGTTGCCGCGCGCGGTCACGAACCGCGTGGCCTACGTGCCCGGAACCGCCTTTTTCGCCGACGGTTTCGGCGCCCAGTGCATGCGCCTGTCGTACTGCCACCCGACGCCGGAACGGATCACCGAAGGTGTGCGGCGGCTCGGCGCGGTGATCAAGGAAGAGCTCGAACTGCGCCAGACCTTCGGAGCCGTTGCCCCCGGCCACGGTCGCGAGTACGACGCTCCGGGACCTGAGCTGACCTAATTGGAGATTGAGCGGATGAGTGACTTGGGACGGGTGCTGGTGCTGGCCGGCGGGTTGTCGCACGAGCGAGACGTCTCGCTCCGGTCCGGACGCCGCGTCGCGGAGGCGCTGCGCGCGGCCGGGGTCGAGGTGGAGATCGCCGACGTCGACGCGGACCTGGTCGCGCGGCTGCGCAACGAGCCCCCGAACGCGGTCTTCCCGCTGCTGCACGGCGTCACCGGCGAGGACGGCGCGCTGCGCCAGGTCCTCGACCTGTACGACGTGCCGTACGTCGGGTCGGACCCGGCGGCGTGCCGGACGGCGTTCGACAAGCCGGTGGCGGCGACGGTGGTCCGCTCCGCCGGGCTGCGGACGCCGGAGTCGGTGGTGCTCGGGCACGACACGTTCCGCGAGCTGGGCGCGGCCGCGCTGATGGACAAGGTGGCGGCGCTGATCGGGCTGCCGCTGGTGGTCAAGCCCGCTCGTGGCGGGTCGGCGCTGGGCGCGTCGATCGTGCGGGCCCTGGACGAGCTGCCGTCGGCGATGGTGACCTGCTACGCCTATGGCGCCGTGGCGTTGATCGAGCGGTACGTCGAAGGCGTCGAGGTGGCCGTCACGGTGGTCGACACCGGGGACGGGCCGCACGCGCTGCCGGCGGTCGAGATCCGGCCGGACTCGGGGTTCTACGACTACGAGGCCCGCTACACCGCGGGGGCGACCCAGTTCGTGGTGCCGGCGACGCTCGAACCCGCCGTGGCACAGGCTTGTGCGGAGGCGGCTGTGACGGCGCACACGGCGCTCGGGCTGCGGGACCTGTCCCGGTCCGACCTGGTCGTGGACGCGGACGGGGTGCCGTGGTTCCTCGAGGTGAACGTGGCGCCCGGTATGACCGAGACGTCACTGGTCCCGCTCGCGGCCGAGGCCGCCGGCGTCGAGCTCGGAGTGCTGTGCCGCGACCTGCTCGCCGTCGCCGCCGCGCGCTGAGCGCGCGGTGACCGGGATCTGGCGGACGGCGCTGACCCGGCGCTGGCTCACGCTGCTGCTGGTCGCCGTCCTGATCGCCGGCGGGATGACCGCGCTCGGCGTCTGGCAGCTCGGCGTCTACCGGTCCAAGACGTCGGCCGCGACCGCCAAACGCGCCGCGCAGGCGCCGGTGCCGATCCAGTCGCTGATGTCCGTCGACGACGCCCTCTCCGAACGCGCCGTCGGCCGCAAGGTCACCGTCACCGGGCAGTGGGCACCGGCCGCCGACCAGGTGTTCGTCGCCGACCGCGAGTACGACGGCCGGCCCGGGTACTGGGTCGTCACGCCGGTACTCGTCGACGACGGCGTCGGCGTCCTCGTCGTCCGCGGCTGGGTTCCCGCCCTCGACGCGGCGGCCGCGGCGGCGCCTACAGGGCCTGTCACGGTCGTGGGCTCCGTCGTGGTCTCCGAGGCCGAGGACGCCTCCGGAGCGGCCGCTGAGGGCCGCGTGCTGCCGTCCCTGCGGCTGCCCACCATCGTCGGGATGGTGCGCTACCGGTTGTACGACTCGTTCGTCATGGAAGCGTCCGCCACGCCCGCACCAGCGGCGGCGCCGGAGGTCGTCGCGCCGCCCGCGCCGCCGACCGACCGGGCCGGGTTCCGGAACGTCGCGTACGCCGTCCAGTGGTGGATCTTCGCCGCGTTCGTGCTGTTCATGTGGTGGCGGATGATGGCCGACGACCACCGCGGACGCGCCGCTGAGGGGGCGGGTACGGTGTCGGCGTGAGCACACCGCAGCCCGCCGCCACGATTTCGCCCGCCGTCCGCGCCGCCCTCGGCCGCTACCGGATCATCGCGTACGTCGTCGGCGTGATGCTCCTGCTGCTGGTCTTCCTGGCGATGCCGCTGAAGTACGGCGCCGACAACCCGTCCGCGGTGAACGTGATCGGCCCGCTGCACGGCTTCCTGTACGTCGTGTACCTGCTAGGTACCTTCGACCTCGGCCGCCGGGTTCGCTGGCCGCTGGGCAAGTTCGTCCTGATCGCGCTTGCCGGAACGATCCCGTTCCTGTCGTTCTTCACCGAGCGGCGGCTCACCCACGAGCTCACCGACCACTGATCGACGAGTCGCGTTACCGCCAAGGCTATTTGTCGACAAATCCCTAGGTCGCGTAGGTGCTTCCGGGCCGCGCCTGGGGTCCTGAACAATGACCACGCGAGCGAGAGCTGTCCGGGAGATCAGCGCTTCTTCTTGCCGGGGTCCATCAGGTCGACGATGCGCTCGAGGTCGTCGACCGACGCGAACTCGACCGTGATCCGGCCCTTGGTCTTGCCGAGGTCGACCTTGACCCTGGTCTCGAACCGGTCCGAGAGCCGGTCGGCCAGATCAGTCAGGCGCGGCGCCACCGGCTTCTTCAGCCGGCGCGCGGGCGTGGACTCCGGTGACGGCGCCTCGCCCAGTGCCACGAGCTCCTCGACGGTCCGGACCGACAACCCCTCGGCCACGATGCGCTGCGCGAGCCGCTCCTGGGCGTCGCCGCTCGGCAGGCCGAGCAGGGCGCGCGCGTGGCCGGCCGAGAGCACCCCGGCGGCGACCCGGCGCTGCACCGACGCGGGCAGCTTGAGCAGCCGTAGCGTGTTCGAGATCTGCGGACGCGACCGGCCGATCCGGGTGGCGAGCACGTCCTGGGTGCAGCCGAAGTCGTCGAGCATCTGCTGGTACGCCGCCGCCTCCTCGAGCGGGTTCAGCTGGCTGCGGTGCAGATTCTCCAGCAGGGCGTCGCGCAGCATCGCGTCGTCCTGGGTGTCCCGGACGATCGCCGGGATCGTGGTCAGCCCGGCGAGCTTGGTGGCGCGCCAGCGGCGCTCCCCCATCACCAGCTCGTAGCGCCCGTCACCGATCCGGCGCACGACGATCGGCTGCAGCAGGCCGATCTCCTGCACCGAGTGCACGAGCTCGGCCATCGCGTCCTCGTCGAAGACGCTGCGCGGCTGCTTCGGGTTCGGGACGATCTTCTCGACGTCGATCTCGGCGAACCGCGCCCCCGGCACCTCGGCGAGACCCACGGTGGCGGTCGCGAGGGCCGCCGATCCGGGCAGGCCGTTGGAGGACGGCGCGCCGGCCACCGCGGTGCCGAGCTGGCCGGGCTGCTGCGCCGGCGTGCTGGGGATCAGCGCGCCCAGGCCGCGGCCGAGTCGGGAGTTCATCAACGCTCCTTGTTGCTGTTGTCGGACTGGACCACAGTCACGCGCCGCCACGCATGGCGATCTCGCGGGACGCCTCGAGATAGGACAGCGCGCCCGCCGACGTCGGGTCGTACGCGAGCACCGTCTTGCCGTGGCTGGGCGCCTCGGAGATCCGCACCGACCGCGGCACGGCGGTCCGCAGCACCCGGTCGCGGAAGTACCCGCGGACCTCGGCGGCGACCTCCCCCGCGAGCTTGGTACGGGCGTCGTACATGGTCAGCAGGATGGTCGAGACGTCGAGGCCGGGGTTCAGGTGCGCCTTCACCATGTCGATGTGGCGCAGCAACTGCGACAGACCCTCCAGCGCGTAGTACTCGCTCTGGATCGGGACCAGCACCTCGCGGGCCGCGGTGAGCGCGTTGACGGTCAACAGGCCGAGCGACGGCGGGCAGTCGATGAAGACGTAGTGGTACGGGTTGCCCGCCCGAGCCGTCTCGGCGAGGTGTGCGTCGAGGGCGTTCTTCAAGCGGTTCTCGCGCGCGACGATGCTGACGAGCTCGATCTCCGCGCCGGCCAGGTCGATGCTCGCCGGCACCGCGAAGATGCCCTGGTGGTCCGGACACGGCACGATCAGCTGGCTGATCGGCACGCCCTCGATCAGCGCCTCGTAGACACCGGGCGTGCCCTCCGAGTGCTCGATCGCGAGCGCTGTCGAGGCGTTGCCCTGGGGGTCCAGATCGATCACGAGCACCCGCGCGCCGTACAGGGCCAGACCCGCCGCGACGTTGACCGTGGTCGTGGTCTTGCCGACGCCGCCCTTCTGGTTCGCGACCACGAACACCCGGGTCTCGTCGGGCAGCGGAAGGTCGCGTCCCATCGTGCGGCCCTCGGTCACGAGAAGCGTCCGCTCGGTCTCGGCGGCGATCGGCGTCTCGAGCAGCCGGCGGTGCAGCTCGCCGGAGGTCGACCGCGCCGCGATCTGTGCTGCTGTCATCGCACCCATTCCGATCGGTACAGGAGTCGGGCCGAACAGGATGTCGGCCGGATTGGCTGGCATGTCGCTCGGCGGATCGTCCACAGTCCGCTGTGGACGGTCCGCCGCCTGCGGTGCCTCGAAGGCGGATCCTTCATCCACAAGCTCGCCCGCCTCCGAGCCGGACGAGTCGCGCCCGCTCTCAGCACTCGGTGAGCTGAGCTGGTCGTCTGGCCCACCCTCGGCGGTGGCCGGCGGCTCGTAGGGCCGCGGCTCGTAGGGTTCCGGTGGCACGGTCTCGTGCGGTTCGTCCAGGATCGACGGTGGCGGTGGCGTGAGGCCTCCGGCGAGTGGTCCGTCGTCGCGCGCGGGTGGTGGCTCCGTTTCACGTGAAACGGGCCTCTCCGGCCAACCGAGACCCTTCCCCGACGACGGCCTGCTGCTCACGTCGTCCGGCCATCCAAGACCGCGACTCACGACCCCGTCACCTCCCGTTTCCCGTTCGTCGACCGGTCCGCGTCGCGGTCGCCGGTGGGCGTCCCGCAACAATACTCACGACCGTGGTCGGCTGGTCCAGTTCATCCACACCGAGTCGCTGGATCGTCCGCTCAGCGGCTCCGAGCCGATCGAGTGCCCGCTCCGCGGCCGCCAACTCGTCGCCCGCTGCGCTCCCCTTCATCGCCACCATCCGGCCACCGGGCCGGCACAGCGGCAAGCACCACGCGGCCAGCTTCCCGAGCGGGGCGACCGCGCGTGATGTCACCACATCGAAAGCGCCGTCACGGAACTCCTCGGCCCGGGAGCGGACCACCTCGACGTTGCTCAGCCCCAACTGCTCCACGGCCTCCGCCAGGAAGGCCGTCCGGCGCAGCAGCGGCTCGATCAACGTCACCGTCAGGTCCGGCCTGACGATCGCCAGCACCAGCCCCGGCAGACCGGCGCCCGAGCCGACATCCGCGACTCGGGCGTTGCTGTCCACAACCCTTTCAACGACCGCACAGTTCAAGAGGTGCCGATCCCAGAGTCTCGGCACCTCCCGCGGCCCGATCAGGCCGCGCACCACACCTTCGGTCCCCAGCAGCTGCGCGTACGACGCGAGCGCGTCCACCGCACTCGGGTACATCCGCGAAGCGACCGTCGGGGTTTCACGTGAAACGTCGTCGGTCACGAGTTCAGCCAGAGGGCTGGACGACGACCCGGCGCTTGGGCTCCTCACCCTCGGACTCGCTGGTCAGACCGAGCGCCGCGACGACGTCGTGGACCACCTTCCGCTCGAACGGCGTCATCGGGTCCAACTTCACCGGCTGGCCCGACTCCTTCGCCTCGTCGACCGCCCGGCGCGCCACCTCCTCGAGGTCCTTCTTGCGCTCGGCCCGGAAGTTCGAGATGTCCAGCATCAGCCGCGACCGCTCGCCGGTCTCCCGGTACACCGCCAGCCGAGTCAGCTCCTGCAGCGCCTCCAGCACCTCGCCGTTCGCACCCACGAGGTTGTTGAGATCCGCGCCCACGATCGACACGGTCGCCCGGTCGCCGTCGATGTCCATGTCGATGTCGCCGTCGAGATCGGCGATGTCGAGCAACTCCTCCAGGTAGTCCGCGGCGATGTCGCTCTCGTTCTCGAGGGCCTTCAAGGCATCCGCCGACAGAGTCGGCTGTTCGTCACTCCGGTTGCCGTCGGTCACGGCCAGCTCCTTATCGTTCGATGATCCGCAGGCGGGCGGATCGAGAGAAACCTGGTGAGGCCCGCTAGGCCCGGTGGCATCCGGCGGAACCGATCGTCGTACGACTGATCGAGGTTCCACCAGAGGCCACCTCACCGCTGAGGACGTGTCAGCGCTTGGAACCCGAGCCGCCGCTGTCGCCGGCGTCGCGCGCACTGCTGTCGCTGTCCTGGATGTCGCTCTTCGGGGTGGCGTCACTCTTGGCCGCCGCCGGACCCGAGCCGTTCTTGCTCGGACTCACGGCCGGCTTCGGGGTGGGCGCCGAGCCCTTCCGGGCGCTGCGAGACTGCCGCTTCGGCTGCTGGCGAACCGCCGGCCGGCGGTCGTTCTCGGCCTCGGCCACGGCGACCGAACCGCCGGACGCCGAGGTCTCGCTGTCGGTCACGGGCTTGCCGCTCTTGCGCAGGTGCTCCTTCTTCCGCGCCTGCATCGCGTCGTACGCCGGGGTGCCCGGCGCCGGGTTGCGGCGGATCACGTAGAACTGCTGGCCCATCGTCCACACGTTCGACACGAACCAGTAGATGAGCACGCCGATCGGGAAGTTGAAGCCACCGGCGAGGAAGAACAGCGGGAAGACGTAGAGCATGATCTTCTGCATCTGCGCCGCCTGGCCCTCGAGGGCCTCCTTCGGCATGTTCTTGCGCATCAGCTGAAGCTGAGTGGTGAACATCGTCGCGGTCATCAGGACGATCAGCACGATCGCCACGATCTTCACGTTCGTACCGCCGACCGCGGGCGCCTTCAGGAAGGTCGCCGAGATCTCCGCGCCGAAGATCTTCGCGTGCCGCAGCGACTCCACGTGCGGGCGGATGATGGAGCTGTGCGACGTACCGCGGGAGGCGCCGTCCAGGACCCGGAACAGGGCGATGAAGACCGGCGACTGCAGCAGCAGCGGCAGGCAGGAGGCGAACGGGTTGGTGCCCGTCTCCTTGTACAGCTTCATCATTTCCTGGCCGAGCTTCTCGCGGTCGTGCCCGTGCTTCTTCTGCAGCTCCTTCATCTTCGGCTGCAGCAGCTGCATGTTCCGGCTGGACCGGATCTGCTTGACGAACAGCGGGATCAGCAGGGTGCGGATCACGATCGTCAGGCCGGCGATCGACAGCGCCCAGTTCCAGCCACTGTCCTTGCCGAGCAGCGGGGTCAGCAGTGCGTGCCAGCCGACCAGGAGGGCGGACACGCCCCAGTACAACGGCGTCATGATCCCGTTGAAGAGAGCGACCACGCCGTCCCACATGGACAGCACGGGGTTGACCAGAGAAATCACTCATGCACCTCGCTGCGAGGGCCCGGCGACGTCAACGTCGGCCGAGCGGTTGGCGGCGTCGGCCACGGTCTCGTGATGAGAGTGGCCGACTACGTCTTTGGGAGGAACGGGGTCGAAGCCGCCGGGGTTCCACGGGTGGCAGCGGGCGAGTCTCCTCGCCGCCAGCCAGCTACCGCGCACCGCACCGTGCAGCTGCACCGCTTCAAGCGCATAGGCGGAACAGGTCGGATAGAACCGGCAGACCTGTCCGTACATCGGGCTCACGAACCGCCGGTAGAGCTTCAGGAATCCGATCAGCAGATACTTCATCGCACGTCCAGTACCCGCCGCAGGCCGGTCACCACATCGGCGCCGAGCTCGTCGTACGACGCCGTCGCGGCGGCCGGAAGGGCGCGGACCACGACCAGCGAACCGGCCGGCAGGTCCGGGAGCTGTGCGGCCATCAGGGCCCGCAGCCGGCGGTGGACCTTGTTCCGTCGCACGGCACCGCCCACCGCCTTGTTCACCACGAAGCCGACGCGCGCCGGCGTGTCCGGCTGCTCGGAACGCAGCAGATGAAGGACGACAGTACGACGGCCGGCGCGCCGGCCCAGTCGGACGGCGCGCCGGTAGTCGTCGGACCGGCGGAGCCGGTTCGACGCGGCGAGCACGGTGTGGTCACCGTTGTCTCAAGGTCTGGCCCGTCGGCCTCAGGCCGCGAGGCGCTGACGACCCTTGCCGCGACGAGCGGCGAGGATCGCGCGGCCCGCGCGGGTCCGCATCCGAAGGCGGAAGCCGTGCTTCTTGTGCCGGCGACGGTTGTTCGGCTGGAACGTCCGCTTGCTCACTGGAATGACTCCGGTACGTGTCTCGACATCACAAGGTCGGCAGCTCCATCGCTGGATCTGCCGCGGTCAGGGTCTGCCATCGTCGAGAAACCGGGTCCCTCTCCGAGCGCAGCACAAAACGGCCGGCTCAACACCGACCGATCTACGGTACGGGCCCTCCTCAGGCCGGGTCAAACTGACGTCGTTCCCGGCAGCCGCGCCGCGCCCGGGTTATGCGTCATCCACGAAGTTATGCACAGCCTGGGCACAATTACGTGCACGTAAGAGCCGTCTTCCAGGGTTCAGCGCAGTCATCATCCAGACACTCTCGGTTGCGTCAACCCGACACGCCGAGAGTTGCCCCCAGATCTGACCCTGAGCCTGTGGATGATGGCTTGATGGGCTCGCTTCACCTTGTTAGCGTCGGCCCCTCACAAGTCAAGACCAATGCCCACAGCGCGTATCCAAACGACCACGGCTTCGTTCACATCTGTGGACAACTTTGTGGAAGACGTGGATACGCGGAACACAACACAACCGCGGAACAGGCTGATCCAGCCGGGCCCACGGCGGTCGGATGCCAGCACGCCCGCCCGGCTGGCACCGGCCACGGCACACGAATCGGGGAGCTAGCAGTGGCCGACGACTCCGTCTCAGGGAATGCCGCACCGCGCGTTGACGATCTGACCCAGGCATGGACCCGAGTCCTCGCCGGGCTGCCGCCGAACCAGCGCGCCTGGCTCGCCAACTCCAAGCCGGTCACGCTGCACGAGAGCACCGCCATCGTCGCGGTCCCCGACGACTTCACCCGCGGCCAGCTCGAGACGCGGCTGCGACCCGACCTGGAGCGCATCCTCACCGAGTCGTTCGGCCGGGACATCCGGATCGCCGTCACGGTCGACTCCTCGCTCGACCCGGACACCGCCGAGCAGCCGGCGCCAAGCCCGCCGCCGCTGCAGCTGCACACCGAGCCGCCGGCCGCCGTCGCGACCGGCACCGCGCCCAGCCCGTCGTTCGAGCAGCGCGTGCTCGACCGGCGCGCCGACCAGCCGACACTGCCCACCGGCCAGCCGTCCAGCCCGGCCGCCGCCGGCGCCGTGTCCGACCAGCCCGAGGCGCGGCTGAACCCGAAGTACACCTTCGAGACGTTCGTCATCGGCTCGTCGAACCGCTTCGCGCACGCGGCCGCCGTCGCGGTCGCCGAGGCCCCCGGCAAGGCGTACAACCCGCAGCTCATCTACGGCGACTCCGGCCTCGGCAAGACCCACCTGCTGCACGCGATCGGCCACTACGTGCGCAGTCTCTACAGCGGCGCCCGGGTCCGGTACGTCTCCAGCGAAGAGTTCACCAACGACTTCATCAACGCGATCCGCGACGACAAGGCGGCCCAGTTCCAGCGCCGTTACCGCGACGTCGACGTGCTCCTGATCGACGACATCCAGTTCCTCGAGGGCAAGATCCAGACCCAGGAGGAGTTCTTCCACACTTTCAACACCCTCCACAACGCGAACAAGCAGATCGTGATCAGCTCCGACCGCGCGCCGAAGCGGCTCGAGGCGCTGGAGGACCGGCTGCGCAACCGGTTCGAGTGGGGACTCATCACCGACATCCAGCCGCCCGACCTGGAGACCCGGATCGCGATCCTGCGAAAGAAGGCCGCCACCGAGCGGCTGACCGCGCCGCCGGAGGTGCTGGAGTTCATCGCCAGCAAGGTGCAGACGAACATCCGCGAGCTCGAGGGCGCACTGATCCGGGTTACCGCGTTCGCCAGCCTGAACCGGCAGCCGGTCGACCTGGGTCTCGCCGAGATCGTGCTCAAGGACCTGATCCCCGAGGGCAGCAAACCCGAGGTCACCGCCGCCATGATCATGGGCCAGACCGCGTCGTACTTCGGCCTGTCGCTCGAGGACCTGTCCGGGTCGAGCCGCAGCCGCGTGCTGGTCACCGCCCGGCAGATCGCGATGTACCTGTGCCGCGAGCTCACCGACCTCAGCCTGCCGAAGATCGGGCAGCAGTTCGGCGGCCGCGACCACACCACCGTGATGCACGCCGAGCGCAAGATCCGCCAACTGATGTCGGAGCGCCGCAGCGTCTTCAACCAGGTCACCGAGCTCACCAACCGGATCAAGCACCAGGCCAAGCAGCAGTGATCGTCACCTACCGACACGGACCGGTCTCAAAGACCACACAGGCTGGGGACACACCTGTGGAAATCTGGGGAGTGCCCAGTGGACGCACTGTGCAAACGTGTGGAATCACAGGGGACAGCCGGATCGCCGTCAACACCCGTCCCACGCCGGACGACGCGTCGTCCACACGGCGTCCCCAGGCCGAACCGGGCTCTGACCTGCTGATTCGTCAGTTGTCCACAGTTTCCACCGGTGTGAAGAACCCTATGGAATCTATAGATGCGTGTAACTCCACAAAGCTCCCTGCCGGCCCGGCCTGGGGATGAAGCCGCTCGGAAGCCGTCGACGAGCCGTCTCGGCACCGTGCACAACGGCGGTCCCGACCGCCCGAGACGGCGTACGACGCAGCGTGGCAGGATCACAGCAGCAGTCAGTCGAACCAGGAGGCACCCAGCGGTGAAGTTTCGCGTCGAGCGCGACGTACTGGCCGAGTCCGTGGCCTGGGCCGCGCGCAGCCTGCCCAGTCGTCCGAGTGTCCCGATCCTCGCGGGACTGCTGATCGAGGCCGAGGAGGGGCAGATCACGCTGTCCGGCTTCGACTACGAGACGTCGGTCCGGGTCACGGTGCCGGCTCAGGTCGCCGACACGGGTCGCTGCCTGGTGTCCGGCCGCCTGGTCGCGGACATCTCCCGCAGCCTGCCGGACCTTCCGGTCGACGTGAGCGTGGACGGCGCCAAGGCCGTGCTCACCTGCGGCACGTCCCGGTTCACCCTGCAGACGCTCCCGACCGACGAGTACCCGGCGCTGCCGGACATGCCGACCGCGGCCGGCACGGTGCCGAGCGACGTGTTCGCGCAGGCCGTCTCGCAGGTCGTCACCGCCGCCGGGCGGGAGGACACGCTGCCGGTGCTGACCGGTGTCCGGGTGGAGATCGAGGGCACGACGATCTCGCTGCTCGCCACCGACCGGTACCGGCTCGCCGTCCGCGAGCTCGAGTGGAACCCGCAGTCCCCCGACGCGTCCGCGGCCGCGCTGGTGCCGGCCCGGGTGCTGGCCGAGACCGCGAAGGCGATGACCGGCACCGACATCATCGTGTCGCTGGCCGGCACCGGCGCCGGTGAGGGCCTGGTCGGGTTCGAGGGCGAGGTGTCCGGCGGCCAGCGCCGCGCGACCACCCGGCTGCTCGACGGCGAGTTCCCGAAGGTCCGGCAGATCATCCCGAACGACGACGCGATCATGACCCGGGTCCGGCTCGAGACCGCGCACCTGGTCGAGGCGGTGAAGCGCGTCGCACTCGTTGCCGAGCGCAACGCTCCGGTCCGGCTCACGTTCTCCGAGGACACCGTGACCCTGGACGCCGGCAGCGGCGACGAGGCGCAGGCGTCGGAGTCGCTCGAGGCGAAGGTCACCGGCGACGATGTCACGGTCGGCTTCAACCCGACCTACCTGCTCGACGGCCTCGGCGCGATCGGTACGCCGTACGCGCATCTCGCCTTCACCCAGGCCACCAAGCCGGCCGAGCTCACCGGAGCCCCCGACCTGGAAGCCGACACCGTCACCGACTTCCGCTACGTCCTGATGCCCGTCCGCCTGAACTCATAAAAACCACGGCACCCCCCACTTGAGGGTTCATTCGTCGCTTCTCGTGGTCGCTGTGGACAACGCGGTCGCCTGACCGCCGGCCTGCACCTGGCCGGTTGTCCACAGCGACCACGAGAAGCGACGAATGAACCTGTAGGGAAGACTGGGACCACGATCTACGTCGGGAGGAACGACCACCATGGAGCTCGGACTCGTCGGACTCGGTCGGATGGGCGGGAACATGCGCGAGCGGCTGCGGCGCGCCGGTCACACCGTCGTCGGGTTCGACACCAACCAGGAGATCTCCGACTCGAAGGACCTCGCGGACCTGGTCGGGCAGCTCACCGCGACCGACCAGCCGAAGGTCGTCTGGGTGATGGTTCCGGTGCAGGTGATCCAGCCGGTGGTCGAGGAGCTCAGCGAGCTGCTGTCCGAGGGCGACATCGTCATCGACGGCGGTAACACCCGGTGGACCGAGGACCAGCCGCGCGCGGATCTCCTGGCCAAGAAGGGGATCCGGTTCGTCGACTGCGGTGTGTCCGGCGGTGTCTGGGGCCTGGAGAACGGATACGCGCTGATGTGCGGCGGCGACGCCGAGACGGTCGGCACGCTGATGCCGATCTTCGAGGGCCTCAAGCCCGCGGGCGAGTTCGGCTTCGTGCACGCCGGTGAGATCGGCGCCGGGCACTTCACCAAGATGGTCCACAACGGCATCGAGTACGCGATCATGCAGGCGTACGCCGAGGGCTTCGAGCTGCTCGAGGCCGCGGACGTGGTGCGCAACGTCCCGGAGGCGTTCAACTCGTGGCGCGAGGGCACGGTGATCCGCTCCTGGCTGCTCGACCTGCTGGTCAACGCGCTCACCGAGGACAACCACCTCGACAAGCTCAGGGGGTACGCCGAGGACTCCGGCGAGGGCCGCTGGACCGTCGAGGCCGCGATCGACCATGCGGTGCCGGTGCCGGCGATCGCGGCGTCACTGTTCGCGCGGTTCAGCTCGCGGCAGGAGGACTCGCCGGCGATGAAGGCGGTCGCGGCGATGCGCAACCAGTTCGGCGGCCACGCGGTCAAGGGCGCCGAGACCCCCGGCGCGGCTCCGGCCGACGCCGGCTGATCGTCGACAGCGCTGATTGTCGTACGTCGTTGTTCGTCACCGCACTCGGTCTGGTCGACTTCCGGTCCTACCCGCAGGTCGACGTCGCGCTCGAACCGGGCGTGTCCGCGTTCGTCGGCCCGAACGGCCTGGGCAAGACGAACCTGGTCGAGGCGGTGCACTACGTCGCGACGCACGGGTCGCATCGGGTGGCGAGTGACGCGCCGCTGGTCCGGGCCGGCGCGACCCGGGCGGTGGTGCGAACCGAGATCCACACCGACTCCGATCGCGACATCACCGTCGAGATCGAGATCAACCCGGGCAAGGCGAACCGGGCCCGGCTGAACCGCTCCCCCGTGCCGCGGCCGCGGGAGGTCCTCGGCCTGCTGCGCACCGTGCTGTTCGCCCCCGAGGACCTGGTGGTGGTGAAGGGCGACCCGTCGGAGCGCCGGCGGTTCCTCGACGAGCTGCTGACCCTGCGCGCGCCGCGGATGGCCGGCGTCCGGCAGGACTACGACCGGGTGCTCAAGCAGCGGAACTCCTTGCTGCGTAGCGCTTCCATGGCTCGTCGCCAGGGCAGGTCGAGCGCAGCGGATGCCCAGCTGCGCACCCTCGAGGTCTGGGACTCGCACCTCGCCCGCGCCGGTTCGGAGCTGCTCGCCACCCGGCTGGAACTGCTGGAGGCGCTGCGACCACTGGTCGCGACGGCGTACGACTCTGTTGCCCGAGGCAAGGGTGATGCCCACCTCGACTACAAGAGCTCGGTACCTCTCGAGCCCGGCATGGCCGGCCGGGACCAGCTCGCCGAGGCGCTGCTCCAGGCGGTGCACGACAGGCGCGCGGACGAGCTGGAGCGCGGGGTGTCGCTGGTCGGGCCGCACCGCGACGACGTGCTGCTCGCGCTCGGCGACCTGCCGGCCAAGGGGTACGCGAGCCACGGCGAGTCCTGGTCCTACGCGCTCGCGCTGCGGCTGGCGTCGTACGAGCTGTTGACATCCGACGGCGCCGAGCCTGTGCTGATCCTGGACGACGTGTTCGCCGAGCTCGACACCCAGCGCCGCGACCGCCTGGCCGAGCTCGTGGCGCCGGCGCGGCAGGTGCTGGTCACCGCGGCGGTGGCCGCCGACGTCCCGGCGGCGTTGTCCGGCGCCCGCTTCGACGTAGCCGAAGGGACGGTGAGCCGTGCCTGACGAGACACCGGCCGAGCACGACCCGCAGGGCATCGAGCTGGCCCGCTCGATCGCCGGCCGGCTGAAGGGGATGAAGTCCGCCGCGAAGCGCCCGGTACGACGGAAGCGGTCGCCGGGCGCGGCCCAGGTCAGCGGCGCGCGGCCGGACGACCGGGATCCGCAGACGCTGAACGCGACGATCGGGCGGTTGCTGCGGGACCAGGGCTGGGAGGTCGACGCGGCGGTGCACGGTGTGATGGCGCGGTGGCCGGCGATCGTCGGGCCGGAGGTGGCGCAGCACTGCACGCCGGAGCGGTACGCCGACAGCGAGTTGACCGTGCGCACCGACTCGACCGCCTGGGCGGTGCAGGTGCGCAACCTGGCGCCCGAGCTGGTGCGCCGGCTGAACGCCGACCTGGGCGACGGAACCGTCACCCGGGTGAACGTGCTCGGTCCGAACGCGCCGACCTGGCGGAAGGGGCCGCGCACGGTTCGGGGCGGCCGCGGGCCGCGGGACACGTACGGATAGACCGTGCCGTGCCCTACGATCAGGCCCGATGCGCACCATCGCTGAGGCTTTCACCGAGATCGTCCGCCTGATCGGAGACACCTTCCGGCTCTGGTGGAAGAACCTCGTGCCCATGCTCGGCTGGTTCTTCGCCGGCTACGCGGCGTTCCGCCTCGCGACCGCGGGCGCGATCTGGCTGACGGTGCACCACCACGACAAGATCGCGATCGGGCTGTTCAGCTTCGGTGTGCTCGCCGAGATCGCCGCCGTCGTCGGCATGATCCGCACCTGCGCCGGCTCACTGTTCCGCTGGCGGGACGCGGCCGCCGGCCCTGGTGAGACCACCGATCCGACCCGGCAACGGCTGGTCGAGCTGCTGACCGTGACGATGCTCCCGCTGATCGCGGTCTGGTCGGCGTGGGGCTTCCTGGACGAGCGGGTCAGCCAGTACGCCGGCGACTATCTCGTCAGCCAGGGCCTCGGTGACACGCCGTTCGACCTGAACGACGGTCACTGGAAGAGCTACCTGGTGCCGATCGTCGTACTGCTGGTGCTGCGGCGGGTGCTCGAGTGGGGCGACGAGAAGTGGCCGAGCCGGGGTGCCACGCTGCTGCTGATCTGGGTCGAGGCGTTCTTCGCGCTGCTCGTCGTCGTGATCACGCCGACGGCGGTGCGCGAGAGCAAGCACTGGTTCGCGGGACGGCGGTTCTGGCACTTCACGGTCCAGTACTGGGACTCCGTGAAGGACTGGTTCAAGGGGATCAAGATCCCGATCCCGGACGGCCTGGAGTTCGTCTGGGGTGTGTTCGACGAGACGATGTGGCCGCTGTTCAAGGCCGGCGTGGCCGAGCCGCTGACCTGGCTCGCGGTGACGACGGTGGTGTTCGGTCACCGGGCCCTGGCCGGTAGCGGCGTGTTCCGCGGCACCCGCATCGAGCGCCTCGGCGGCACTGGTACGACGGGTTCGCAGAGCCGGGTGCTCGCGATCACCAGCAAGGCGCCGAACCTGGTGCTGGGCGGGCTGCGGGAGAAGTTCTATCCGACGCTGAACGCGTTCCGGCTGCTGGTCGGCGTCGGTCCGGTGTTCCTCGGGGTGGTCTGTTTCGTCTACACGCTGCACTACCTGGCCGCGGAGTGGTTCGACGTCGGGCTGATGCACCGGATCGGCCAGCGCGACCCGCTGACGGCGATGTGGGAGTCGGTGGTGTGGCTGACCAAGGACGCGATCTTCGAGCCGCTGCGGATCGCGCTGCTGGCGGCCGCGTTCGACCAGTGCATCTCGGTCAGCATCGACAAGCGCGCCGAGGCCGCCGCTGTGGCCACCGCCGGGGCCGCCGAACCGGAGCTCGTGCCGGCTACGGCGTGAGCAGCACCCGGTCCTCGGCCGACGTGACGTCCTTCGGCGGGATGAGCAGGCCGGTCAGGTGCGGCACGGCGTCCGGCGGCACCACGAAGATCTTGCCGACCGTGAACGGTCCCCCGCGCTTCACGGCCCGGATCTTGTCGTCACCGCAGAAGGTCGGCAGCGCGAACCCGTAGGTGTCGTCGCTCTCCTCCCACACGTTGCCGCGGTCGTCGGCGAGGTTCATCTCGCAGTTGAAGCCGTCGTCGATCTTCGTCCGCTCGGTCGTCTTCCCACCCACGATGGCGACGACGATCACCGAGCCTTCCGGCTTCTTGAGGTCGATCTCCTCTTTGTCCTCGTTGACCAGCCGGGTGTAGACCCGCAGCGACTTCAGCGTCCACGCGACGTCCTCGACCTCGGCCGGGCCGTGCTGGGCGACGCGCGTGATCGGCCCCGACCGCTCGAAGGTGTCCTCGTCACCGAGCTCGGGGCGCACGGTGAGGTACGCCGACAGCGCGCCGAGCATCACGACCAGGGAAAGCCGTCCGAGGCGGCCGACGAGCTGGTTCATCGGATCCTCACGATCGGGTCCTGGTCGTAATACATCTTCGCTGCCCGGCCGGTGAACTCGTCGGCGGCGGCCTGGTCCGGCAGGCCGAGGTCGAACACGTACTCCTCGGCGGTAGTGGTGATCACCCGGCCCACCCGCACCCTGAACGTCAGTCCGGCGAGATCCGCTGGGTTCACCTCGAACAGCAGGTCCGTGGTCTGCACGAAACCGGGCGGCGGAATGTCGACCGTCGAGCGGATGAGCTTGCTGACCGGCTCGTACACGGTGCCGCTGTCCGACTGGAGCGTCGCGCTCCCGGCGGATCCCTTCTGATGGCGGCCCTCGACCTCGAAGGTCACCAGCACGAACACGCCGTCGGTCTTGCGCGGCTTGTCCTCCGGATCGGCGTCGTCATCGGTGTCGTCCGGCCGCGGGTCGTAGCCGCGGTAGGCGCTGACCCGCACGACGGTGATGGTGCAGTCCTTGGCCTGCAGCGGCTGGTTCATCGTGCCGCGCTTGGTGACCCAGGTGACGTCGTCCATCACCTGCTTCGGCTCGCCGAGCCGGGCGATGCCGCTCATCAGCACGAGGACGACGCCGACCAGAACGGTGACGGGGCGGTAGAGCCTCACTTTTCCGTCACCTTCTTCGCTGTCAGCTGGACGACCGCGACCGGCTTCTCGTGGTGCCAGTACGGCCGGTCGACCACGGCGAAGCCTTCGTCGCTCTCATAGGACTCGCCGAGGACGCCGATCTCGATCTCCGTGTCGGTGAACTCCTGCGGGACGTCGAACTTGGCCGTGCACTTCCTGGCCTCCAGCCCGTACACCAGCGTGTAGTTGAGGTCCGCGTCGCAGGTGGCGCCGTTCGACTCGATCAGGTCGCCCTTCGCGGGGACCAGTCGCAGCAGGCTGCCCTGCATGCTGTCGGAGGTGCGGGTCTCGTCGTCGATGTTCATGATGAACAGCGTCACGGTGACGTACGACTCGGCCGAGCTGTACGTGCCCTTCGGCTTCTTGGTGAGGGTGGCGCTCTCGAAGCCGAACTCGAACCGGCCGGCGGTCACCGACACCGGCGCCCTCAGGGTCGGGACCTGCCGGCCCTCCGGCTCCTTCCAGCCGCCGAGGAACAGGATCACCAGCACCAGGGCGACGAGCAGTGCGAAGGCGGCGATCCACTTGCCGCGGTGGCGGTTGATCACCCGCTCCGCGATCACCTGGTCGATGACGTCGTCCAGCCCACGCGCGAATCCTATGGGCGGCCGGGGTCGGCGATCCGTGCGGTGAGGAACTCGCGCTCCGTGTCGTTCGCGGTGAGCGCCAGCGCCTCGCGGTACGACGCGACCGCCTCCTCGGTGCGGCCGAGCCGACTGAGCAGGTCGGCCTTGATCGCCGGCAGGTACCGGTACCCGGACAGCTGCGGGTCGGACTCCAGGGCCTCCACCTCGGCGAGTGCCTCCGACGGTCCGGCCACCATCGCCAGCGCGACGCACCGGTTCAGGGCCACCACGGGCGACGGCCACGCGACGAGCAGTGCGTCGTACAGCTGGAGGATCTGCGGCCAGTCGGTCTGGTCGTACGACGGCGCCTCCGCGTACAGCGAGGCGATCGCCGCCTGCAGCACGTACCGCCCCGGCCGCCCGCCGCGCAGCCCTCCGACGATCAGGTCGTGCGCCTCGGCGATCGCGGCCCGGTCCCACTGCGAGCGGTCCTGCTCTTCGAGCCGCAGCAGCCGGCCGGCGGCGTCGGTCCGGGTGGCGCGCCGCGCGTCGGTGACCAGCAGCAGCGCGAGCAGACCCCACACCTCGCGCTCGTCGGGCATCAGCTCGTGCAGCATCCGTGCCAGGTGCAGCGACCGGTCCACCAGTTCGGCGCGCACCAGCGAGGACCCGGACGGCGCGGTGTGGCCGGTGGTGAAGAGCAGGTGGATCACGCCGAGCACCGCGCGCAGGCGCTCCGGCAGCTCGGCCGCCGCCGGCACCCGGAAGGGGATGCGGGCCGTGCTGATCTTCTTCTTCGCCCGCGTCATCCGGGCGGCCATCGTCGTCTCAGGCACCAGGAACGCGGTCGCGATGTCGGCGGTCGACACCCCGCACACCAGCCGGAGCGTGAGCGCCAGCTGCGCCTCCTGGGCGAGGGCGGGGTGGCAGCAGGTGAAGATCAGCCGCAGCCGCTCGTCCGGTACGACGTCCGCGGGGTCCGGCCCGAGCGGCGGATCAGGCACGGTGTGCTCCTCCTCCGGTTCGACCAGCAGCGGCAGCTTCGAGCGGAAGGTTTGCTCGCGGCGCAGCACGTCCATCGCCCGGCGCTTGGCGGTCGTGGTCAGCCACGCGGCCGGGTTCCGCGGGATGCCGTCGTGCTCCCACGCCGTCAGCGCCTGGAGGTACGCCTCCTGGACGCACTCCTCGGCCACGTCCAGGTCGCGCGCGACGCGCGCCGTCGCGGCGAGGACCAGGCCCCACTCGCGACGGTGCGCGTCGGCGACCGCCCGCTGGACGTCCGTCACCCGACGTCCGTCACGCGACGCAGGGCCGGACCTCGACCCCGCCGCCCTGCTGGTGCACCGGGTTGAGCTTGGCGATCGCCACCGCGGTGTCCAGATCGGGCGCGTCGATCACGTAACCGCCGGCGACGACCTCCTTGGCGTCGACGAACGGACCGTCGGTGACGACGTCACCGCGCACCGAGACCGCGGTGGTGCTCGCCTGGAGCCCGAACGCGCTGACGAAGGTCGCGCCGAGCCGCTCGACGTCCTCGCCGTGCCGGGCATGCGCCTCCAGTTCCTCCGGCGTGAGGTTCGACGGGTCGGCGGGCGCCGGCCCGTAGAGGAGAATCGCGTACTGAGCCATGGTGGGCTCTCCTTTCACTGGGGTTCTTTCACACCACGTCGCGCTTCGGGAAGCCGTCGCGCACCGGCCGCAGCTCGATCCCGCCGCCGTACCGGTGGATCGGGTTCGCCTTGGCGATGGCAAGGGCGCTGTCGAGGTCCGGCGCGTCGATCACGCAGAAGCCGGCGATGACCTCCTTCGCGTCGATGAACGGACCGTCGGTGACGACGTCGCCGCGGATGCCGGTCGCCGTCGTACTCGCGTGCAGCTCGTAGGCGCTGACGGTGGCCACGCCCTGGCCGGCCGCGTCGTCGATGGACTGCTCATTCGCCCGCTGAGCCTCCGGCGACGGCGGCACCGGGTCGTCGGACGCGGGCAGGAACAGCGTCATCGCGTACAGAGCCATGGTGGCTCTCCTTCCACTGAAGGGTGTGCTGACACCTGTACGTCGGACGACCGGCGCGGATTCGACAGCCTCACCCGAACTCTTCCGTATCACCGGGACCGGACAGGTGTCTGGTGCCGTGTGAGCCTGTCTGACCCCCCGTCCCGCGTGGGGGGATGCGGCCAGGCGTCCGAAAACACGTTCTATCCACAGTTTTTGGCTGCCTGAGGCCGGTTCTGCCTCCGTGGACCGGTAGAATGTCCGGAGGAAGAGGGCCGCGCCGCTGGATCCGCAGCGAGGGCGGCCCCCGCTGTGACAGCAGCGATGAATCGAGACCCCGCCGAAGGGGCTCACCAAGGAGGACCGCAGCCGGTGACCGACGAGCCGACCGTAGTGCAGCGCCAGACGTCCGACGACGCGCCCGCACCGGCCCCTTCCACGAACAACACTGCCGCACCCGGAACGTACGACGCCAGCGCCATCCAGGTCCTCGAGGGCCTGGACGCGGTGCGCAAGCGCCCGGGTATGTACATCGGCTCCACCGGCGAACGCGGTCTGCACCATCTCGTCACCGAGGTGGTCGACAACGCGGTGGACGAGGCACTGGCCGGGTACTGCGACAAGATCATCGTCACCCTGCTCGCCGACGGCGGTGTCCGGGTCGAGGACAACGGCCGCGGTATCCCGGTCGACATCATCGAGTCCGAGGGCAAGCCGGCCGTCACCGTCGTACTCACGGTCCTGCACGCCGGCGGCAAGTTCGGCGGCGGCGGGTACAAGGTGTCCGGCGGTCTGCACGGCGTCGGCGTCTCCGTCGTGAACGCGCTGTCCAGCCGCCTGAGCGTGGACGTGAAGAAGGACGGCAAGACCTACACCCAGTCCTTCACGGTCGGTGTCCCGGACGCGGACCTCGCCGAGATCGGCCCCTCCGACAGCAACGGCACCACCGTCACCTTCTGGGCGAGCCCGGACATCTTCGAGACCACGGTGTACTCCTACGAGACGCTGTGCACCCGGTTCCGCGAGTACGCCTTCCTGAACAAGGGTCTCGAGCTCGTCATCCGCGACGAGCGGCCCGAGCACACCCCCGAGGGCGAGCCGGTCGAGCAGTCCTTCAAGTACGACGACGGGCTGGTCGACTACGTCAAGTACCTCACCGGCGTGAAGGAGACGGTGCACCGCGACGTCATCTCGTTCGAGGCCACGCAGGAGCACAACAGCCTGGGGCTCGAGGTCGCGATGCAGTGGAGCGGCTCGTTCCAGGAGTCGGTGCACACCTTCGCCAACACCATCAATACCCACGAGGGCGGCACCCACGAAGAGGGCTTCCGCGCCGCGCTGACGAGCTTGGTCAACGCCTTCGGCGAGGACCAGAACATGATCAAGAGGAAAGAGGACAGGCTCACCGGCGACGACGTCCGCGAAGGCCTGACCGCGATCATCTCGGTCAAGCTCGGCGAGCCGCAGTTCGAGGGCCAGACCAAGACCAAGCTCGGCAACACCGAGGTGAAGTCGTTCGTCCAGAAGGTCGTGAACGACAAGCTCGGCGAGTGGTTCGAGAAGAACCCGCAGGAAGGCCGCGAGATCATCCGCAAGGCCACCGCCGCCGCCAGTGCCCGGATCGCCGCCCGCAAGGCCCGCGACCTCGCCCGCAACCGCAAGGGCCTGCTCGGCGGCGGCGGCCTGCCCGGCAAGCTGTCGGACTGCCAGTCGACGAACCCGGAGGAGTGCGAGGTCTACATCGTCGAGGGTGACTCGGCGGGCGGCTCCGCGAAGGGCGGCCGGGACCCGAAGTTCCAGGCCATCCTGCCGATCCGCGGCAAGATCCTGAACGTCGAGAAGGCCCGGATCGACAAGGTCCTGCAGAACAACGAGGTGCAGGCGATCATCTCCGCCCTCGGCACCGGCATCCACGAGGACTTCGACGCGGCCAAGCTGCGCTACCACAAGATCGTGATCATGGCCGACGCGGACGTCGACGGTCAGCACATCCGCACCCTGCTGCTGACGCTGCTGTTCCGCTTCATGCGCCCGCTGATCGAGCTGGGCCACGTGTATGCCGCCCAGCCGCCGCTGTACAAGCTGCGCTGGAGCAACGCCCCGCACGAGCTGGCGTACACCGACCGGGAGAAGGACGGCCTGCTCGCGGCCGGCGCCGAGGCCGGCAGGCGGCTGCCGAAGGAGAACCCGGTCCAGCGCTACAAGGGTCTGGGTGAGATGAACGCCGACGAGCTGTGGGAGACCACGATGGACCCGGCCAACCGGGTGCTGCTCCAGGTGACCCTGGACGACGCCCTGCGCGCCGACGAGACGTTCGCGACCCTGATGGGCGACGACGTCGAGGCCCGCCGCAGCTTCATCCAGCGCAACGCCAAGGACGTCAGGTTCCTGGACATCTGAGCCACGCCGACCGTCGTACCTCTCAAGCACTGAACGGGACTAGCACGAGATGACCGAGACCCCCACTTCGCCGGGACACGACCGGGTCGAGCCGATCGACCTGCAGTCGGAGATGCAGCAGTCGTACCTCGACTACGCGATGGCCGTGATCGTCGGCCGCGCGCTGCCCGAGGTCCGCGACGGGCTGAAGCCGGTGCACCGCCGGATCCTCTACGCGATGTACGACGGGGGCTACCGCCCCGATCGCGGGTTCAACAAGTGCTCGCGCGTCGTTGGTGACGTGATGGGTCAGTACCACCCGCACGGTGACTCCGCGATCTACGACACCCTGGTCCGGCTGGCGCAGCCGTGGGTGATGCGCGCGCCGCTGATCCAGGGCCAGGGCAACTTCGGCTCGCCGGGTAACGACCCGGCGGCGGCGATGCGGTACACCGAGTGCCGGATGGCGCCGCTGGCGATGGAGATGGTCCGCGACATCGACCAGGACACGGTCGACTTCCGGGCGAACTACGACGGCAAGTCGCAGGAGCCGGTGATCCTGCCGGCCCGGTTCCCGAACCTGCTGGTAAATGGCTCGTCCGGCATCGCGGTCGGCATGGCGACGAACATCCCGCCGCACAACCTGCGCGAGGTCGCGGGCGCGGTGGACTGGGCGCTCGAGCACCCGACCGCGACCCGCGAGGAGCTGCTCGAGGCCTGCCTGCAGCACATCAAGGGCCCGGACTTCCCGAACGGCGCGCTGATCGTCGGGCACCAGGGCATCCTCGACGCGTACCGCACCGGCCGCGGCTCGGTCACGATGCGCGCGGTGGTGGACATCGAGGAGGACAACAAGGGGCGGACCAGCCTGGTCGTCACCCAGCTGCCCTACATGTGCAACCCGGACAACCTGGCGCAGAAGATCGCCGAGCTGGTCAACACTGGCAAGATCAACGGCATCGCCGACATCCGCGACGACTCCTCGTCCCGGACCGGCCAGCGACTGGTGATCGTGCTGAAGCGCGACGCGCAGCCGCGGGTGGTGCTGAACAACCTCTACAAGCACACCCAGCTGCAGGACACCTTCGGCTGCAACATGCTGGCGCTGGTCGACGGGGTGCCGCGCACGCTCAGCGTGGACCAGTTCATCAGCCACTGGATCGACCACCAGATCGAGGTCATCCAGCGTCGTACCCGCTTCCGGCTGCGGCAGGCCGAGGAGCAGGCGCACGTCTTCCGCGGCTACGTGAAGGCACTGGACGCGCTGGACGAGGTCATCGCGCTCATCCGCCGCAGCCCTGAGGTCGACGACGCGCGCCGTGGCCTTATGGAGCTGCTGGAGATCGATGAAGTGCAGGCGCAGGCGATCCTGGATCTGCAGCTGCGCCGGCTGGCCGCGCTGGAGCGGCAGAAGATCATCGACCGGCTGAACGAGCTCGAGACGATCATCGCCGACCTCGAGGACATCCTGGCCAGCGAGCTGCGGCAGCGGACCATCGTCCGCGATGAGCTCGCCGAGATCGTGCAGAGGTACGGCGACGATCGTCGCACCGAGATCATCGCGGCCGACGGCGACCTGTCGGTGCAGGACCTGGTGCCGGACGAGGACGTGGTCGTCACGATCACCCGCGGCGGCTACGCGAAGCGCACCAAGACCGACCTTTACCGGGTGCAGAACCGCGGCGGCAAGGGTGTCCGTGGGGCGGCGCTGCGGGCGGACGACGAGGTCGGGCACTTCTTCGCGACCACGAACCACCACTGGATCCTGTTCTTCACCACCAAGGGCCGGGTCTACCGGGCCAAGGTGTGGCAGCTGCCGGAGTCGGCGCGCGACGCCAAGGGCTCGCACGTGGCCGGGCTGCTGTCGTTCCAGCCGGACGAGGACATCGCCCAGGTGCTCACGCTGCGCGACTACGAGCAGGCTCCTTACCTGGTGCTGGCGACCCGGCGCGGGCTGGTGAAGAAGACGGGGCTGACCGACTACGACTCGGCCCGGCAGAGCGGGATCATCGCGGTGAACTTCCGCGAGGACGACGACGAGCTGATCGGCGCCGAGCTGTGCACGTCCGAGGACGACCTGCTGCTGGTGTCCAGGAAGGGTCAGTCGATCCGGTTCACCGCGGACGACGACCAGCTGCGCCCGATGGGCCGCGCCACCTCAGGGGTGACCGGGATGAAGTTCCGCGAGGGCGACGAGCTGCTGTCCATGTCGGTGATCCGGGCCGGGTCCGAGGAGGACGCGCAGTACGTCTTCACGGTGACCAATGCCGGGTACGCCAAGCGGACGGAGGTGTCGCAGTACCGCCAGCAGGGTAGAGGTGGTCTTGGCATCAAGGCGGTCAAGCTGAACGACGAACGGGGGTCCCTGGTGGGCGCGCTCATCGTGGTCGACTCCGACCAGGTGCTGGCGATCAAGACCAGCGGCCAGGTCGTGCGCAGCCGGGTCGACTCGGTGCCGGTCAAGGGCCGGGACACGATGGGCGTCAGGTTCGCCGGTGTCGGCGAGTCCGACGCGGTGGTCGCGATCGCCCGGAACGCGGAAACGGCCGAGCTGGAGCCAACCGACGAGGTCGTCGCCGACGTCAACAACGGTGACGACGATTCGACTGCGACGGACGGCCCGGTTACGGTCGAAGCCGACGGCGCAGGTCAGGAGGACGGCTGATGACTGACAGCGGGCAACCGACCGACGGTACGACGGACCAGTCGACCGGCGACGGCTCCGCCAACGGCTCGCGGTCCTCGATCATGCAGCCCCGCCCGGTGCCGCGGCAGAACCCGACCTCCCCCGGCTCGTCGTCGGGCCGGCCGGTGCGTAGCACGTCCGCCGAGTCGATCTCGTCCGGGGAGAAGCGCCCCGCGGCGGAGAAGTTCCCGGCGGCGGAGAAGTTTTCGTCGGCGCCGGTGCTGCCGTCGGCGCTGCAGGGCCAGAAGGGTCCGGCTCCGGTCACCCCGCCGGCACCCAGCTCCGCGACGCCGCCCCCGGTCATCCCCACGCCGTCCGTGGTGCAGCCCACCGGGCCGTCGGTCGCGGACACGATCTCGAACCGGCTGTCCGCCGCCCGGCAGGCCGTCAAGGAGAAGGCCGCCGCGATGAAAGAGGCCGCCGTCCAGGCCTCCGAGAACCGCGCCAAGGACCGCGAGCAGCGCGCCGCCGAGCGCCGCGCCGCCGAAAGGAAGGCTGCGGTGGAAGCGGCCGAGGCACACGCGGCGCACTCCGGATCGGGTTACGGTTCCGACATGAGTCAGCCAGGCCGCCCTGGACCGACCGGTCCGCTGGGTACGACGCCGGCTGGGCCCGTTCCATCGGGCCCGGGTCCCGCCGCGCCCGGCCCCGCCGGATCCGGTACGGCGCACTACGCGCCCGGCCCTCCGCCGCGTACGACGCAGCCCGCCCGGCCCAAGCCGGCCACACGTACCTCCACGGCTCCGCGTACCCGCAAGGCCCGGCTGCGGCTCTCCCGGATCGACCCGTGGTCGGTGATGAAGACCGCCTTCCTGCTCGCGATCGCCTTCGGCATCGTCACCTGGGTCGCGGTGTTCATCGTCTGGTCCGCGATCGGCGCCGCCGGCGTCTTCGACAACATCAACCGGACCGTCCAGGAGGTGCTCGGCACACCGGGTGCCGACCCGTTCCGGGTCCAGGACTACGTCAGCACCAACAAGGTGATGGGCTTCACCACCCTGCTCGCCTGCGCCGACGTCCTGATCATCACCGCCCTCGCAACGCTGGCCGCGTTCCTCTACAACATCGCCGCCACCCTCCTCGGCGGCCTCGAGATCACCCTCGCCTCCGAGGACTGACCCCGGGCTGTCCGTGCACAAGATGTGGGGGTGGGGCGCGCCTTGCGGGGGCGCTGGACAGGCTATTTGGTGTCCCGCGGCCCGAGTCCCTGGGTGGAGTCACGGGTTCTTGTTCGGCGGATGCGAGCCGGCGGGAGCCCTCCGGTGGTGCCGGATCCGGGGTGGTGGAGGAACCGGTTTGGGTACGGGGGTCGGAGTGAGGTAATCTCTCCCGGCGTCCACTCGACAGCGGGCCTATAGCTCAGACGGTTAGAGCGCTGCCCTGATAAGGCAGAGGTCACTGGTTCAAGTCCAGTTAGGCCCACCAGATCGGTACCGATCCGGACGATGCGTGTGAGGAGACCACCGGTGCTGAAGAAGCTGCTGCTGGCCGCGCTGGCCTGCTTCGGTGGATACTTCGCGTACAAGAAGTCCCAGCAGGCCAAGGCCGAGCAGGACCTGTGGGCCGAAGCGGTCGACTCGGTGGAGCGGTCGACTCGGTGGCACCCGGCCACTGAGCCGCACCTCGGGGGCGTAGCTCAATTGGTAGAGCACTGCCTTTGCAAGGCAGGGGTTAGGGGTTCGAGTCCCCTCGTCTCCACAACCCCATAACCCCAGGTCACGGGCACCTTCTGACCCTTTCCGACCCCGGCAGGCTCTGCCCGGAACCGGCTCCAGTTATCCCGAGCGAGATCCGCCTCCACCTTCGCCAGGAACAGCTCGGCATCGCGCCTGCGCTCGTACGTGACCGGCGCCGTCCGGGTCAGCCCATCCGGTCCCGGGTAGCGCGCCTGCCATGGACCAGACTTCAGCCTCCGAAGACTGCCGAAACGGCGATGACCGGCCTTGTTCGCCATCAGGCCACCCGCCCAGGGATCAACACCGGGTCGACCGTCCGGGCACACCAGCCGGATGGACGACCTTGCGCAGGCGGTCCGCCGCGCCAGCTAGTGGTCACCGCCGACTTCGCCCGCGCGTACGCCGACCAGACCGAGCACGACTACGCGGCATTTCGGTCCGCCATCGAGCGCGACCTGCTGCCCTGTGAGACCGGCATCTGACGGCGCTGCGCGCCTGCCACGGTTCCAGGTGGGGACGCTGCGCGAGGACAGTTGGACGTCCGACTGCTTTGCGCGCCGGGTAAGTGGCACAATCAAGACTGCAGATGTGCCTAGTCGCGTCGAGAGCACCGGCCGCTGCGCCGGGCTTTGTCATGGAAGAAGGGATCATGGTCGGCCAGGCAACCGTCGCGCTTGAGGCCGTTGCGCGACTGCGTCCGGACGAGGTTCTGGTCTTTGACTGGGTGCACATTGCGTTCTGCTGCGCAGGCGCCGGCGAGGTGTCCCTGCACGCCTTACCGGCTCGGCGGGTCACCGGCTCACCAAGGTACCTGCCACTGACCAGCGATCCTCCTGGCGTCGTGTACGCCCATCGTGCCGCCTATCCGCACCTCGCCGCACGCAATACGTCGGTCGGAGTCGAGGGCCGGCGCGTGCGGAGGTTTACCTCCGACCTGCCCGACGACTTCGGCCTGCGCTGCATCCTCGGCTGGGCAGATCCGGCGCCGCACCCAGGACCCCACCCCAGACCGGACTGAGAGGTGCCTGATGACGACCGTAGGGACCACCCCATCCCCGGCAGGCACTGGCCGCCGCGGTGTTTCGACAGTGACCTGGATCGCGGTGTCGGTCGTCGCCGCGGTCTGCTGGGGGGTTGTCGCGCTGGTGCGCGACGAGAAGATCTCCGCCATCTGGCTGCTGGGCGCAGCTTTGGGGTCCTACGCCATCGCCTACCGCTTCTACTCCCGGTTCCTCGCCGACCGCGTCCTCGGGGTTGACGACGGGCGGGCGACGCCGGCGGAGCGGCTGAACAACGCCGTGGACTACCACCCGACCGACCGCCGGGTGCTCTTCGGCCATCACTTCGCGGCCATCGCGGGTGCCGGACCGCTCGTCGGACCGGTGCTTGCCGCGCAGATGGGCTACCTGCTGGTCGTGGTCAACGCGCTGGCCAACTCCCCGTGGGGCACCTTCTCCATCGCGCTGACCATCCCGATCGCGCTGTTCATGGGCTTCTACATGAGAGTGATCCGGCCCGGCGCTGTGGTGGAGACGAGCCTCATCGGCGTCGCTCTGCTGCTGCTCGCCATCGTTGCTGGCGGCTGGGTCTCGGAGTCCAGCTGGGCGGACACGTTCACGCTTTCGCCGACCACGCTCGTCTGGTGCCTGGTGATCTACGGCTTCCTCGCCTCGGTCCTTCCGGTCTGGCTGCTGCTCGCACCGCGTGACTACCTGTCCACATTCATGAAGATCGGCACCATCGCGCTGCTCGCCGTCGGCGTGCTGCTCGCCGCGCCACACCTGCAGGTCCCGGCGACCACAGCCTTCACCGACGGCACTGGGCCGGTTTTCTCCGGGGCCCTGTTCCCGTTCGTGTTCATCACCATCGCCTGCGGCGCACTGTCCGGCTTCCACTCGCTCATCGCCTCCGGCACCACGCCGAAGATGATCGAGAAGGAGAACCAGGTCCGCATGATCGGTTACGGCGGCATGCTGATGGAGTCATTCGTCGCCGTGATGGCGATGATCGCCGCCTGTGTCCTCGACCCCGGCCTGTACTTCGCGATGAACGCCCCGGCGGGCTTCCTCGGCGACTCGCTGCAGTCGGCCTCGGCGGCGGTCACCAGTCTCGGCTTCACCATCACGCCCGACCAGCTGCAGGCGGCCGCGACCAATGTGGAGGAGCAGACCCTGGTAGCCCGTACCGGCGGTGCGCCGACCCTCGCGGTCGGCATGTCGCACATCTTCGGCTCGGCGTTCGGGACGGGCTTGACTGCGTTCTTCTACCACTTCGCGATCATGTTCGAGGCGTTGTTCATCCTCACCACCGTGGATGCGGGAACTCGCGTCGGGCGCTTCATGCTGCAGGACACGCTGGGCAACGTGTGGAAGCCGATCGGTCGGGTCTCCTGGACGCCCGGTCTCTGGCTGACCAGCGCCATCGTGGTCGGCGGATGGGGGTACTTCCTCTACACGGGGGTCACGAACCCGCTCGGCGGCATCAACCAGCTGTTCCCGCTGTTCGGCATCGCCAACCAACTCCTTGCCGCCGTGGCACTGTCGCTCGCGACCAGTCTGCTGATCAAGCACGGCAAGATCCGATGGGCGTGGGTCACCGCCGTCCCGCTCGCTTGGGACGCCACGGTGACGCTGACGGCGGCCTACCAGAAGGTGTTCTCGTCCAACCCGCGGATCGGCTTCTTCACCCAGCGCAACCGCTTCCAGGACGCCCTCGACCAGAACAAGGTTCTGCCGCCCGCCAAGAATGTCGGGGACATGGAGCAGGTCGTCCTCAACTCGACTGTCGACGGCCTCCTTGCCGCCCTGTACGCGGCCCTGATCATCATCGTGATAGCGAGCTCGGTGGTCGTTTGGGTGCGCGCCATCCGCGCCGGGGGGTCGCTGCCCACCAACGAGGCCCCGTACCAGCGGTCGCGGATCGTAGCGCCTGCGGGACTGTGGACGACCGCGGCGGAGAAGCGGCAGCTGGCTGCGGTGGGCGGCCACGACGGGTACGGCGAACTGCCGCCGGACGAGGAGGCGGCGCGACGATGAAGCCGCTACGCGCGGTGCTCTGGTACCTGCGGGAGCTGACCGACGAGTCGGCATACGAGAGGTACGTCGAACACGTGCGCACCCACCATCCGGACCGGCCGGTGCCGTCCCGGCGGGAGTTCGAGCGGCAGCGAATGGATGCCAAGGACGCCAACCCCGAAGCGCGATGCTGCTAGTGGTCACCGCCGCATCGTCGGGGGTTCAGGTCCAGGCCGTGGGGTCGCCGAGGTAGAGGCCGCAGGCGGGGTCGAGGGCGTCTTCGGCGGTGCCGCCCATGAAGCCAGAGGGTAGGTAGGAGTCCTCGTAGTCGTCGTGGCTGGCGCGGTAGATCGCGAAGCCCCATTGACTGGCCGAGCCGGTGTAGCGCAGCCGGCAGAGGCGGAGGACCTCTCCGTCGGGCAGCACGCCGTCTTGCGGCGGTGACCACTAGCACTAGCCGCCGCTCTACTTGCCGAGCTGGGCCTCTATGGGATCAAGGCGCGCCGCAAGCGGCACGCGGCGCGGCGCGGGGCGTGCGGCCTGGCGGTCGGTCCCCGCGCTCGCGCCCACCCGTCGCGTTCGGCCCGACCGCAAGAGAACGCCGGCACTGACCGTCGACCAGGCGGTTGACCGTGGACGACCCCGTCCCCTGCCGCCCGATTGTCCGGCCAGCACGGCACGCGTCAAGACATCCCACGGGCCGCGGTTGGCAAGTGGGGCTGATCGTCGTCTCGCTGGGGGCCGGCTACCTCCGACGCCGGTGTCCTCCGTAGACCGATGCGTGGCAGGCTCCGCCAACTGGTCTGTGACCGTCATCGCGCGGATCGCGGCAGATGAAGTGCGGTTGGACTACTCGTAGCCGTGAAGATTTTGCCGGCAGCCTGTCGGATCCGGAGCGAGGCGTTCGTAGAACTGGTGAGAGGCTGCCGGAGGAGGCCGCCGGGACAAGGAGGAGACATGACCGAGTACCTCATGTACTTCA
>WNFV01000924.1_pt1 | contig 40195 bp, 39 predicted proteins | sample 5400101 | NCBI WGS metagenome assembly WNFV01 (sample SAMN13153361, study PRJNA577476) | soil metagenome | isolation source: 115 cm soil or saprolite under grassland replicate 1 | place: USA:California | collected 2016-06-15 | reverse complement strand
CGGCGTGGCTGCGCCTGCGGCGATCTTCCGGAATCTTTCCCACCCGAGCGGAACCGCGTCCGGGTGCGAAGGCGTCGCGTGGACCGGCCCGAGCACGACAAAATCCACCCCGAGCGCCTCGGCCCGGCGCAGCTCCTCGCTCGAGTGGCACGAAGCGCCGCACCACGGGAGATCCGGGCGGGCCCGGGCGCTGCGCAATTGCCCGGCGGTGAGATGCACGCCGTCGGCGCGGATTTCCCGCGCGAGCGCGGCATCGGCGTTGACGAGGATCTTCGCGCCATGAACGCGAGCGAGCGCAGTCACGCGTCGCGCGAATTCTTCCAGTTCCCGGCGCGTGAGAGTCTTTTCCCGTATCTGGATGAGCTTCAAGCCGTCCCGCAGTCTCGCCTCGAGGCGCAAGAGAAACGACTCGACACCGAGCTCGCCGGCGCGCGTGATGGCGTACTCGGCGGGCAGCATCAGGCTGCGCAGCACCGGACCGTTGGCCGGCAGGAGCGGATCGAGCTCGATCGCATCCGGGCGCTGCCAGGCGATGGCCTGGTGTTCGAGCGCGCGCGGCTCCCCGTGCCAGGCGTGGACCCGGTAAAAATGCAGACGCACCTTGGCATGCGGATAGGTGAAGACCCGGGTGATCCAGGGATACGCGCGTTCGATCTCGATGCCGAGCTCCTCGCGTATCTCGCGTCTGAGCGCCTCGGCGACAGGTTCGCCCGGCTCGATTTTGCCGCCGGGAAACTCCCAGTAGCCCGAGTAGACCTTGTCGCGGGGGCGCTGCGCAAGAAGCGCGGCGCCGTCGGAACGGATCAGCACCGCCACGGCGACATCCACCGGGGCCGACATCGTAGACGCCCCGTCAGCGCCTTGTCTTGCCGTCGCCGGCATCGCGTCCGGCGTAGTCGCGCGCGAACTGCCACGCCACGCGGCCGCTGCGCGACCCCCGCAGCAGCGCCCACTGCAGCGCCTCCTGCCGGGCCTTGGGTATGTCGCCCTCGCGGCAGCCCAGCTCGCGCAGCCAGTGGCTCACGATTTCGAGATAATCGTCCTGGTCGAACGGGTAGAAGGAGACCCACAGCCCAAAGCGCTCCGAGAGCGAGATCTTCTCCTCCACCGTTTCTCCGGGATGAATTTCCTCGCCGAGGTGCTTGGTCTCCAGATTCTCCTGCATGTACTCGGGCATGAGATGCCGCCGGTTGGAGGTGGCGTAGATGAGGAGATTCTCCGAAGTCGCGGCGATCGAGCCGTCGAGCACGACCTTGAGCGCCTTGTACCCCGCCGCCTCGGAGAGCTCGAACGAAAGATCGTCACAAAACAGAATGAACCGCTCGGGCCGCCCCGCCACCTGGTCTACGATGTCGGGCAAATCGATGAGATCGTGCTTTTCCACTTCGATCAGGCGCAGGCCCTGGCTGTGGAACTTGTTGAGCACGGCCTTCACGAGCGAGGACTTGCCCGTGCCCCGCGCGCCGGTCAGAAGCGCGTTGTTGGCGGTTCGGCCCTCGACGAACTGGCGCGTGTTCTGCTCGATCAGCGCCTTCTGACTGTCCACGCCGTGGAGGTCGGACAGCCGGATGCGGTGCAGATTCGCAACCGGCTGGATGAAGCCGCGACGCGAGGTCTTGCGCCAGCGAAACGCGATGCTCGCCTGCCAATCCACGGCGCGCGATGTGGGCGGGAGCAGCGTTTCCACGCGCTCGAGCAGCGCTTCGCCGCGCTTGATCAGCCGTTCGAGCTCAGACATGGCGCCCCGTCTCCGGTCCTAGGTCCTGTATTCCGCGTTGATAGTAACGTAATCGTGCGATAGATCGCAGGTCCACACGGTGGTGGCCGCAGTCCCGCGGTTGAGCACGACGCGAACCGTGATCTCGCTTTTTTCCATCACGCGCTTTCCGTCCTCCTCGCGGTAAGCCGGGGCGCGGCCTCCGTCCTTCGACACCAGCAGCTCGTCGAGGTAAAGCTCGACGCGGCCGACCTCGAGATCGCGCACACCGGCGTTGCCGATCGCGGCGAGGAGACGCCCCAGATTCGGGTCGGAAGCGAAGAACGCGGTTTTCACCAGCGGCGAGTGCGCGATCGCATAAGCGACACTCGCGCATTCGGCTTCGTCCCTGCCTTTTTCCACGCGCACGGTGATGAACTTGGTCGCGCCTTCGCCGTCGCGCACGATCGCCTGCGCGAGCCCCTGCGACACCTCGAGCACCGCTTCCCGCAGCGCCGCGAATCCCGGGTGGCCCGGGTTGTCGATCATCGACCCGCCGCCGGCGCCGGTTGCAATCAGGACGAAGGAATCGTTCGTGGACGTATCGCCGTCCACGCTGATGCGGTTGAACGAGCGCGCCGCCGCATCGGCGAGGAGCTGGCGCAGCGCACCTTGGGCAACTGGAGCGTCAGTCGCGACAAACGCGAGCAGCGTCGCCATGTCGGGGCGGATCATGCCCGAGCCCTTGGCGATTCCTGTCACGGTCACGTTACTCGCGCCGATCTGCGCTCGCCGAGATCGGGCCTTGGGAACCGTATCGGTCGTCATGATCGCCTCGGCTGCCCGCGCCCAGTTGTCTTCGCGCAGGTCGGCGATGCAAGCCGGCAGACCCGCAACGATGCGCTCCACGGGCAGCGGTTCCAGGATCACACCCGTCGAGAATGGCAGAACCTGACGGCGATCGCATCCGATCAGCCGGGCCGCCTCCTCGCAGCTCGCCCTGGCACCGGTAATTCCGGTTTTCCCGGTACCGGCGTTGGCGTTGCCGGTGTTGACGAGCAGCGCCCGGGGCGACCTGCCGGAGGCCAGGTGCTGCTTCGCGACTTGCACCGGCGCGGCGCAGAAGCGGTTCTGGGTAAAAACTCCGGAAACACGAGCACCCTCTGCGAGCGTCATGAGAAGCAGATCCTTGCGCCCGGACTTCCGGATACCGGATTCGGCGATGCCCAGCTTGACGCCCTCTACCAGAAGCAGATCCTCCGGGAGCGGAGGACTCAAGTTGACGGCCATTCGGTTGGGCGCCGGTCCCTTGCTAGCTCAACTTCCCGTGACAGTGCTTGTATTTTTTTCCCGATCCGCACGGACACGGATCGTTGCGGCCGATCTTGCCCATCTGCCTGACGAAAGGCGCCGGCTTAGCCGCCGGCGCGGCATCGGCTCCGGCTCCGGCGAGCGCCTCCTCGTAGCCGGCGTGCTGGTATTGCACGTTTTCGATTGCAGGAGCCACACTTTCCACCTGCTCGACTTGCTCCGGACTGCGAAGCTCGACCGTCATCAGCGTGCGCGTCACTTCCAGTTTGACCGATTCCACGAGGTTGCCGAACAGCTCGAACGCTTCGCGCTTGTATTCCTGCTTCGGGTTTTTCTGCGCGTAACCGCGCAGATGGATTCCCTGGCGCAGGTGGTCGAGCGCGGCGAGGTGCTCCAGCCAGTGATTGTCGAGCGTCGAGAGCAGTATGAGGCGCTCCACGTGATGCACGGCCTCCGGCGGATTGCCCGCCATCTTGCGGATATAGGCTGCGTGGGCCCCGTCGATCGCGCGCTTGAGCAACGCGCTGTCGTCCAGATCCGGGTCGCTCTCGAGCCATTTCGACAGGGGCAGCTCGAGCCGGAGCTCGGCGGCGTATACTTTTTCAAGGCCCGGAATATCCCATTGCTCCTCCATGCTCTCCTCAGGGACGTGGGCGCGGAAGAAATCGGTCACGACGCCCTCGCGCAGGGCCGCGATCTGCTCCGAGACGTCCTGCGATTCGAGGATCGAATTCCGCAACTGATAGATTTCGCGGCGCTGGTCGTTGGCGACGTTGTCGTATTCCAGCAGTTGCTTGCGGATGTCGAAGTTGTGCGCCTCGACCTTGCGCTGCGCGCTCTCGATCGATCGGGTGACCAGGCCATGCTCGATCGGCTCGCCCTCGGGCATCCCCAGACGCTGCATGATGGCGTTGACCCGCTCTCCGGCGAAGATCCGCAGCAACGGGTCTTCGAGCGACAGGTAAAAGCGCGAGGAGCCCGGATCGCCCTGCCGGCCCGAGCGGCCGCGCAACTGGTTGTCGATGCGCCTGGCCTCGTGTCTCTCGGTCCCGATGATGTGCAGGCCGCCCGCGGCGATGACCCGGTTGTGCAGGTCCTGCCACTCGCGACGCAGCTCGCTGATGCGGCGCTCCTTCTCCGCGGCGTCGAGATCGTCCTTGTCCCGCACGAGGTCGATCTGCTTCTCGACGTTGCCGCCCAGCACGATGTCGGTGCCGCGGCCCGCCATGTTTGTCGCGATGGTGACCACCTTGGGGCGCCCGGCCTGGGCGACGATCTCCGCCTCGCGCGCGTGTTGCTTCGCGTTCAGGACCTGGTGAGGCAACTTGTCCTTCTCCAGCATTCCCGAGATGAGCTCGGAATTCTCGATCGAAGTCGTGCCGACCAGCACCGGCTGGCCGCGTTCGTGGCAGTCCTTGATGTCATCTATGATCGCCTTGTACTTCTCGGGGGCGGTTCGGAACACCTGGTCGTTGCGATCGGCGCGGATCATCGGCATATGCGTCGGAACGACGACGACCTCCAGCCCGTAGATCTCCTGGAATTCGTAGGCCTCGGTATCGGCCGTTCCGGTCATCCCCGCGAGCTTGCGGTACATGCGGAAGTAATTCTGGAACGTGATCGACGCAAGCGTCTGGTTCTCGCTCTGGATCGACACGTTCTCCTTGGCCTCGATCGCCTGGTGCAGGCCGTCGGACCAGCGTCGTCCCGGCATCAGGCGGCCGGTAAACTCGTCGACGATGATCACCTCGCCGTCCTGGACCACGTAGTGCCGGTCGCGGAAGAAAAGGTTGTGCGCCCGGAGCGCCGCGTTCAAGTGGTGCATCAGGTTCACGTACGCCGGCTCGTAGAGACTGCGCCCTTCGGGCAGCAGCCCCGCACGGCCGAGGAGTTTCTCGGCGTGCTCGTGCCCGTCCTCGGATAGCAGCACCGTGTGGTTTTTCTCGTCGACGTGGAAGTCGCCCGGCGCGTTTTCCTTTTCCTGGCGCTTGAGCATCGGCGCCACCTTGTCCATGCGCTGGTAGATCTCGGTGCGGTCCTCGGCCCGCCCGGAAATGATGAGCGGCGTACGCGCCTCGTCGATCAGGATCGAGTCGACTTCGTCGACGATCGCGTAATTCAGTCTGCGCTGGAAGCGGTCGCCCACCTGCATCGCCATGTTGTCGCGCAGGTAGTCGAAGCCGAATTCGTTGTTGGTACCGTAGGTGATGTCGGCGGCGTAGGCCGATTGTTTTTCGGCGTGCGGCATCTGGGTCAGGATCACCCCCACCGATAGCCCGAGGAACTTGTAGACCTTCCCCATCCACTCCGCGTCCCGGCTCGCGAGGTAGTCGTTGACCGTGACGATGTGCACGCCGCGGCCGGAGAGAGCGTTGAGGTACGCGGGCAGGGTCGCAACCAGCGTCTTGCCTTCGCCGGTGCGCATCTCCGAGATCTTGCCGTCGTGCAGGACCATCCCCCCGATCAGCTGCACGTCGAAGTGGCGCATGTTGAGCACGCGCTTCGCCGCCTCGCGCACCACCGCGAAGGACTCCGGCAGGAGCTCGGCGAGCGCCACTTTTTCCACCGCGTCGCGTTCCTCTTCGGGAACGCCCTGGACCCGCTTTGCGAAGCGCTCTCTCAGCTCGAGCGTCTTGGCTCCCAGGCCGTGATCCGGGAGCGCCGCCATCGACGGCTCGAGAGCGTTGATCGCCCGCACCGACCTGCCGTATTGCTTGAGCAGGCGGTCATTGCGGCTGCCGAACACCGCCCTCAGAACGCGGGAAATCCAGGAAATCATCGAGAAATGACGGCTGAGGCGCGCAAAAGTTCGAAGTTTATCACGCCCGAGTGGCTGCTCTCCGCGATTCGGGCGAAACGGGAGGGCGCGGGAACCCGCGCGATGGGGACTGCCGTGCTCGGGCGCGCCGGAAATTCCGGCTAGCGCGCCGTGGCCTGAAGAAACCGGATCGGGTTCTGCGCAACGCTGCGGTAGCGGACTTCGAAGTGCAGGTGCGGGCCGGTGGCGCGGCCGGTGGATCCGGATTCGGCGATCTTGCTTCCGCGCTGAACCACCTCGCCTTCCCTGACCAGGACTCTTGAGCAATGCGCGTAGCGGGTGGTGAAATCGTTGCCGTGGTCGATCTCGACCAGGAAGCCGTATTGGGGATGCGTTCCCGAGTAGATCACCACGCCGCCCGCCGCAGCGAAAACGGGAGTCCCGATATCCACGGGAAAATCCACGCCCTCGTGCATGGCGAGCATGCCGTTGAACGGATCGATGCGCCAGCCGTAGCTGGATGCACTGTAGGCCGCGTCCACTGGGGGGATCGTCGGCATGAGCTTCTTCTTTACCTTGGCGTCGAACAACTGCGACTCGAGGATCCCGAGGGAGTCGCTCCGGTTTTCCATCTGTCTGGAAAGCTGGTCGAGCCGCCGGTTGAACTCCGCCATCGAGAGATCTTTGGGAGGGATGCTCGACACCGCGCCGCCTCGGCCAGGCGGCTCGGTGAAGCGGAATTCCCCGGGCTTCAAGCCCGCAAGAGCCGACAGGCGCTCGCCGAGCGCGTCCAGCCGCATCAGCTGGGCCTGCATCTGGCCGAGCTTCACCGCCATGGCGTTCAGGTTTTCCCGCAGGAATTCTTCCGTCTTGCGTTTTTGCGCTTCCTGCGCCGACAAGACCAGCGAATCGAGCAGCGGAAGCTTGAACTCGGTGGCGTGGCGTACCGTGATCCAGAACAGTCCGAGCGTAAGGCTGAACACCAGCAGCGCCACGAATAGGACGCCGGCAACCAGGTGCCGGTCGGTCAGGGTCAAGGACCTTGCCTTGGCCAACTTGCTCGAGACAAGAATAATATGCATGCTGCCCTCTCCTAGGGCCGCGCTCCACGCGTTCCTAGAACATCCCTATGAAGAACCCTTGCGCCTTCTTGAATCAGCCCGACGGCATCGCGCCGCTTATGTCGCAGGCCCGGCGCTTGATCGAGTTGCGCGAGATTCTCGCAGCCTTGCTGCCGGAATCCCTCGCGCGATACTGCTCGATTGCAAACTACAAGCAGGGAAAAGTCGTTATTTTTGCTGCCAACGGCGCGATCGCTGCCAAACTGAAACTTATGCTCCCGACATTATCGGAGCAGCTTTCGAAACACGCGATCGAGGTTACCGGATTGGAGGTGTGCGTGCAACCCCTCAATTCAGGCCCTCAACCTGTTGACAAATCAGCGAAAATGAGCCCGGAGGCCGCCTTGGGATTGGCCCGGCTCTGCGAGCAACTCCCTGATTCAGAGTTGAAAATTACCCTCGGGAGGTTCGCGTCCCGGCATCACAAGTAAGTCCCTGACTAGACGAGCACAACTAAGCGTTCGAGCATCAGGAGGCCGAAAACCAGCAGGGCGAAGATCAGGGCGTACTTGAATACCTGAAGCGCGAAGCGCAGATACTTCCGATCGCGGGTCAGCAGAAACAGGACGATTCCAGCCGCGGTGGCGAGCACCGCGAGAATCGCAGCGATGCGCAGGGCGAGCATAGGCCAGCGATACAGCCGCTTTAGCCGGCAGGCAGGGCAAACAACCGGGACAGGGCAGCTGGCGCGTCCTCCTCGCGCTCGAAGGTCACGCACTCCCAGGCATCCTCGGAGGCAAGCGTCGCCCGCAACAGACGGTTGTTCAGGGCATGGCCGGATTTATGGGCCGAAAAATAGCCGATCAGCGGGTGCCCGATCAGGTATAGATCGCCGATTGCATCGAGCAACTTGTGCTTGACGAACTCGTCGCTGTAGCGCAGCCCTTCGACGTTCAGCACGCGGTACTCGTCCACCACGACCGCGTTTTCGAGGCTCCCGCCCAGGGCGAGGCCCGAATCGCGCATGGCCTCCACGTCCTGGATGAAACCGAAGGTGCGCGCTCTGGCGACTTCCTTGACGTAGGAGGTATCGGCAAAGTCGACGTGGGCCGCCTGCGCCGAGCGCTCGAAAGCGGGGTGGTCGAACTCGATCGAAAACGAGAGTTTGAAACCTTCGAACGGCTCGAAGCGCGCCCACTTGTCGCCGTCGGTCACTTCGACCGTGCTCTTGATTCTGAAAAAACGCTTGGGCGCGGGTTGCTGCTCGATGCCCGCCGACTGAATGAGAAACACGAAAGGCGCGGCGCTCCCGTCCATGATCGGAACTTCCGGCCCCGTGAGATCGACGTAGGCATTGTCGATGCCGAGTCCCGCAAATGCCGACATGAGGTGCTCGACGGTGGCCACTTTTGCCCCGTTCGCCTCCAGCGCGCTGCAAAGCCGCGTGTCGGTGACTTTGAAGGCGTCGGCCACGATGTCGATCGGTACGGGCAAATCGATACGCCGAAATACGATGCCCACATCCGGCGCAGCCGGTCGCAGGGTCACGGCCACTTTCTCGCCGGTATGCAGGCCGACGCCGGTGGCGCGAATCACGGATTTGAGGGTGCGCTGCTTGAACATTTGCGTCGCCGCAGCAATTGCCGTAGCCGATTGAAAGTGCGGGATTTTACCATAGCGGGCGGCCTCACCGGCCCGGAATTCCGGTGAGCCCGCGCCGTCTGCGTGCTCAATGCGGCCGCCTGCGCAGGTACGCGGGAACGAAAGCGACGGTGCGGATCAGCACCGGCGCGGTCCGAATGGGCAGTCGCACGCTCGTTCTTGCGATCAAAGGCTTGCGCAGATAGCGAGGCATGCCCGGTCTCTTAGCTATACTCATGCGATTTCTCCCTAGTCGGCTTGCTTGCGCAGAAATGCGGGGATGTCGTACTTGTCGACCCCGCTCGCCTGCAGCGCTTCGATCGTCGACGCGCGGTTCTTGCGGATCACCGCGGGCATCTCGTCGAGCACCCGGTAGTCCACTCCCGCAACCGGCCGGTTGTCGGTGCCGGTCTTTTGCACCAGCTTCGGCCTGGACTGACGCGCGATCTGCGGCTGGCCGAGACCCGTCGCAATCACGGTGACGCGCAGCTCCTCGCCCATGGGATCGTCGTAGACTGCGCCGAAGATGATGGTCGCGTCGTCTGCAGCGAAGCCGCGGATGGTGTTCATCACTTCCTTGGTCTCGCGCAGCTTCAGGCTCGATTTGTTGGCCGTGATGTTCACCACCACACCCCGCGCGCCGGACAGATTGACGCCCTCGAGCAGGGGGCAAGCCACCGCCTGTTCGGCGGCGATGCGCGCGCGATCCACACCGGAAGCGGCCGCGGAACCCATCATCGCCATTCCCTGCTCGGCCATCACGGTGCGAACGTCCTGGAAGTCGACGTTGATGAGACCCGGCACGTTGATGATCTCGGAGATTCCAGCGACCGCGTTCTTGAGCACGCTGTCGGCTGCGGAAAACGCTTCTTCCATCGACACGTCGTCGCCGAGCACTTCCTCGAGTTTCTCGTTGAGAATTACGATGACGGAGTCGACGTGCTGGGACAGTTCCGCGATGCCGGTCTCGGCGGCCTGCATCCGGCGCACGCCCTCGAACGAGAAGGGCTTGGTGACGACGGCGACGGTGAGGATGCCCATCTCCTTGGCGACTTCCGCAACCACCGGTGCGGCGCCCGTGCCGGTGCCGCCGCCCATTCCGCCGGTGATGAAGACCATGTGCGAGCCGCGCAGGGCGTCGGCGATCTGTTCGCGAGCCTCGAGCGCCGCGGCGCGCCCGGCTTCGGGCTTGGCCCCTGCGCCGAGGCCCGTCGATCCGAGTTGGATCTGGCTCTTCGCCTGGGTGCGCGACAGCGCCTGTCCATCGGTATTGGCGGTGATGAACTCGACGCCGGCCACGCCGTTTCGGATCATGTGATCGACGGCATTGCCGCCCGCGCCGCCGACACCGATTACCTTGATCACGGTGCCGCTCGCTGTGTTTTCGACGACTTCAAACATGCTGACCTCCTTCCGGGTGAAGAAAAAAAACGCCTGCCAGCCGTGCACTTCTAAAAATTCAGTTGAAACCATTGGCGCATCCTCTTTGCGATCTGCTTCAGAGATCCCCCCTGCCGCGCGATCAGTCCGCGCTGCGTCTGCACCACGCCCTCGAGCAACAGGCCGACGCCGGTGGCGTAGCGGGGGCTGCGGACCACATCCGACAGCGAGCCGGTGTAGCGGGGAATGCCCAGCCGTACCGGCATGTGAAAAATTTCCTCGCCCAGCTCCACCATCCCCTGCATCACGGCGGAGCCCCCGGTGAGCACGACTCCCGATGACAAGAGCTCCTCATAACCGGAGTCGCGCAGCACCTGCTGAATGAGGGAATAAAGTTCCTCGACGCGAGGCTCGATGACCTCGGCGAGCGTCTGGCGCGAAAGCATTCGCGGCGGACGATCGCCCACGCCCGCGACCTCGATCATCTGGCCGGCCTCGGCAAGCTGCCTAAGCGCGCACCCGTGGCGGACCTTGAGCTCTTCGGCCTCTGCGGTGGGCGTGCGCAGCGCCATCGCGATGTCGTTGGTGATCTGGTCTCCGGCGATCGGGACCACGGCCGTGTGGCGGATTGCGCCCTCGCGGAACACGGCGATGTCGCTCGTGCCGCCGCCGATGTCGACGAGGCACACGCCGAGTTCCTTTTCGTCCTCGGTCAGCGCGGCGAGGGAGGACGCGAGCGGCTGTAAAATCAGATCGTTCACTTCCAGCCCACAGCGGCGCACGCATTTCACGATGTTCTGCGCGGCCGAGACGGCGCCGGTGACGATATGCACTTTCACCTCGAGCCGCACGCCGCTCATGCCGAGCGGCTCGCGCACGCCGTCCTGGCCGTCGATGATGAATTCCTGGGTGAGGATGTGAAGCACCTGCTGGTCGGTCGGAATCGGCATGGCGCGCGCCGTCTCTATCGCGCGCTCCACGTCGATCGGGGTCACCTCCTTGTCCTTGATCGCCACCATCCCCGTGGAGTTGAAGCTCTTGATGTGGCTGCCGGCGATCCCCGTGAAGACGCGCTCGATCTTGCAGTCGGCCATCAATTCCGCCTCCTCGAGCGTGCGCTGGATTGCGTTCACGGTCGCTTCGATGTTCACGACCACGCCTTTTTTCAGACCCTTGGACTCGTGACCTCCCATGCCGATGATGTCCAGACGGCCGTCGGGGAACATTTCGGCGACTATCGCGACCACCTTGGAGGTGCCGATGTCCAGAGCGACGATGAGGTTCTTGTTTTCCCTCGCCATGTCAGACTCGCTTGCGTGCGCGGGGCTCGGGCCCGGCGATCTCGGGAACGCGCAGCGCAAAGCCGTTGGGGTAGCGCAGGTCGACATAGTCGGGACGATGCCGGGACTCCCCGACGGTCTGCGGGTATACGGAGACGAGCCTGGCGAGACGGCCGTCGACGCGGTCTTTGTCCGAGTCACGCCCGAGCTTCACGGTAAGACCGTTCGAGAGCCTGAGCTGCCAGGCAAGTCGCGAACTGAGCAGAACCTGCCTAGGCTCGAGGGCAAGCGCGGCGAGCAAACCCCGAAACGCAAGGTAGCGTTGCGTGACTTCGCCTTCGCTACCGGCGGGCCCGGAGAAGATCGGCAGCGCGGCGTCGCTCTGCCCGCGGAAAAGCTCTCCATGAGTATTCACGAGGTGCGGTTCTCGTCTTTGGCCCCAGCGCGCGAGCGCCACGTGCTCTTCGATGCGCACTTCGAGGCGATCGGGCCAGCCGCGCCGCAGTTCGGCGCGACGCACCCAGGGAATCCCGTCGAACAGCGTGCGCACCGCCTCCAGGTCCACGGTAAAAAAGGTGCCCTTGACGCGGCCCTGGAGCGCGCTGACGATCTCGCCGCGCGCGACGTGCTGGAGCTCGCCCTCCACGACGATGGTCCTGAGCGAAAACACGGGGGATTCGAACAGGACACGCGCGCCCGCGTAGACGATGAGCGCAAGCGCAAGCGCGTAAAGCGCGTTTGCGGCGGCGTTGGCGAGGCGCGGGTTATCCCACACGATCGCCTCCCTCGTCCTTGAGCCGCGCCAATTCGAGAATCCGCAGGCACAGATCTTCGAACGACAATCCGGCGTGGCGTGCCGCCATGGGCACGAGCGAGTGGTCAGTCATCCCCGGAGAGGTATTGACCTCGAGGAAATAGGGCTTCCCCGTGCGGTCGAGCATCAGGTCCACGCGGCCCCATCCGCTGCAGCTCAAGATTCTGAAAGCCCGCAGTGCCTCGTCCTGGATGATGCGCTCGGCGTCAGGGGGCAGTCCGCTGGGAATGATGTAGCTAGTGTCCTTGGCGCTGTACTTCGCCTCGTAGTCGTAGAACTCGCGCGGCGTTTCGAGCTTGATCAGAGGAAGGGGCGTGTCCCCCACCACTCCGACGGTCAGCTCGACGCCATCCACGAAAGCCTCCGCCATCACGACGCGGTCGTAGTTGGCTGCAAGCGCGTAGGCTTCGGAGAGATCGCGGGCGCTCTTCACCTTGGTCATCCCGATCGAAGAGCCTTCGTTGGCGGGCTTGACCATCAAAGGCAGCCCCAGCCGCGTCGTTACACCGTTAAGATCGCTTTCGCGAGTGAGAAGCTCGTAGTGCGGCGTCGGAATCCCGCACCCCTGCCAGACGAGCTTGGTGCGCCACTTGTCCATCGCGAGCGCGCTCCCGAGTACGCCCGAGCCGGTGTAGGGAAGGCCGATCAGCTCGAGCGCGCCCTGAAGCATGCCGTCCTCGCCGTAGCGGCCGTGCAGTGCGATGAACGCGCGCGCGAAACGCTCGGCAGCAAGCGTTTCCAAGCCCCTCTCCTTCGGGTCGAAGGCGTGGGCGTCGACGCCTTTTTTCTTCAGGGCGGCCAGCACCATCGAGCCGCTTTTGAGCGAAACAGCCCGTTCCGCGGAACGCCCTCCCATCAGCACGGCGACCTTTCCAAAGTCGCTCGCCTTCACGCGGCTTCCCCGATGATTCTCACTTCGGGGACCAGCTCCATGCCGAAGCGTTCCTTCACGGCTTTGCGCGCATGCTCGATCAGCGCCTCGATGTCGGAAGCGCGCGCCTTTCCCTTCGGGTTAACGATGAAATTCGCGTGCTTCTCTGAAATTCGAGCGCCGCCGATTTCATGGCCCTTGAGCCCGCACGCCTCGACGAGGCGCGCGGCGTGGTCACCGGGCGGGTTGCGGAATACCGAGCCGGCATTCGGAAGGTCGAGGGGCTGCTCCGCGATGCGCTTCGCGAGCAGCTCCTTGATGCGCGCTCGGGCGCGCGTTTCGTCGCCAGGGCGGAAACGGAACCAAGCTGCGATAAACCATTCGTTCTCGCCCAGTTTCGATCCGCGCAGCTCGACGCGGCGATAACCCGTCGCGAAATCGGCCGGTTTGCGCTCGCTCAACTTCCCGGCACGCGACACCGTCAGCGCCTTCGCGACGACGTCCCAGGTTTCCGACCCGTAGCAGCCGGCGTTCATCGCGAGCGCCCCGCCGACCGTGCCGGGAATCCCGGCGAGGAACTCCGCGCCCTCGAAGCCGCGCGTCGCTGCGAGCCGCGCCACCTTGGGGCAGGCGACGCTCGCTTCGGCGTAAACCAATTCGCCTTCGACACGCATCGTGCCCCGCGGGTTGTGCATCAATACGACCGTGCCGCGATAACCGCCGTCACGCACGAGCAAATTGCTCCCCAGGCCGACGAAACACACCGGCTCGTGCCCGGGAAGGGTCGCAAGAAACGCGGCAAGATCCGCGCGGCCGGCCGGGGTGTAGGCTCGCGCGGCGACGCCGCCCGCACGCCAGCTGACGTGCTTCGCCATCGGTTCGTTCAGCCGCAGAGAGCCGCGCAGCTCGGCGCCGGATCGGTCGATCGGCTCACTCATCTTCATCTTCCGGTCCCGGCGAGGGCTGCCGGCACGCCGCCGATCGAACCCGCACCCATGGTCAGCACGACGTCGCCCGGGCGCACGATCTTGCGGATGGCATCGGGCATGTCGGCGATTCTCTCGACGAATACGGGCTCGGTCTTGCCCGCAACTCTGATCGCGCGGACGAGCGAGCGTCCGTCGGCGGCAGCGATCGGGGTCTCGCCCGCCGGATAGACTTCCGCGAGCAAGAGCGCGTCCACACCGGAAAGAGCCTTCACGAAGTCCTCGAACAGATCGCGCGTACGCGAATAACGGTGGGGCTGAAAGGCGAGCACGATGCGCCGGCCCGGAAAGGCGCCGCGCGCCGCGTCGAGCGTCGCCCGCATCTCGACCGGGTGATGCCCGTAGTCGTCCACCAAGGTGAAACTGCCCGCCGATTTGCCGTTCGGCGGAAGCGGGATCTCGCCGTAGCGCTGGAAGCGCCTGCCGACGCCGCGGAACTCGGCGAGCGCCTTGCGGATCGCCGCGTCCGGAATGCCGAGCTCGGTGGCCACGGCAATCGCGGCGAGCGCGTTCTGCACGTTGTGCCGCCCGGGAAGATTGAGCGTAATTTCCAGGGGCGAGGCACCTTGGCGCAAGGCCCTGAAGCGCATGCGGTCCCCGGGGACGATCTCGGTCGCCCGAAGCATCGCGTCTTCGCGCATCCCGTAGGTCACGGTGGGCTTGGAGACCGAAGGCATGATTTCGCGCACGTTGGCGTCGTCAGTGCAGAGGATGGCGCTGCCGTAGAAAGGGAGGTTCTGCAGGAAACCGACAAACGCCTGCTTCAGCCGCGAAAAATCGTGCTGATAGGTCTCCATGTGGTCGGCGTCGATATTGGTCACCACCGCGGCTACGGGCTGCAGGTGAAGAAAGGACGCGTCGGATTCGTCGGCCTCGACGACGATGAATTCGCCCGCTCCGAGGCGAGCGTTGGAGGCGGTGCTCACCAGCCTTCCGCCGATCACAAACGTGGGATCGAGCCCGCCTTCGGCGAGCACGCTGGCGATGAGACTCGTGGTGGTGGTCTTGCCGTGGGTCCCGGCAACCGCGATTCCCTGCTTCAGGCGCATGAGCTCGGCGAGCATCAGCGCGCGCGGCACGACCGGAATGCGTCTTGTCTGCGCGGCGACGACCTCGACGTTGTCCGCCTTCACCGCCGAGGACACGACCACGGCGTCCGCCGAGGCGATGTTGTCGGCCTTGTGGCCCAGCACGACTTTCGCCCCGAGACCTGCCAGACGCTCGGTCGCCGGGCTGGCGGCGAGATCGGAACCGCTCACCTGGTAGCCCAAGTTGAGCAGCACCTCGGCGATGCCGCTCATTCCCGAGCCCCCGATCCCGACGAAGTGAATTCGTTTGACTTTGTGTTTCACTGCGCGAGCTCCATGCAGATCCCCGCCACATGGCGCGTCGCGTCGGGCCTGCCGAGCGAGCGCGCGAGCTTGGCCATTTCGCTCAGGCGCTCGCGACCAAACCCGGCGAGCAGCCCCGCGAGCCGCTCGGCGTCGAGCTCGCTTTGCGGCACGAGGACCGCGGCCCCCGCGTCGGCGAGAAAGCGCGCGTTGGCAGTCTGGTGGTCGTCCACCGCGTGCGGGTAGGGAACCAAGACGCTCGCCACGCCCGCGGCGGCGATCTCCGCGATCGTGGTCGCTCCGGCGCGGCACACGACGAGGTCCGCCTCGGCATAGGCCGCAGCCATGTCCTCGATGAACGCGGGCGTCTTCGCGGATACGCCGGCTGCGGAATAGGCCCGCCGCAGCGATTCGGCGTGCTGCGCGCCTGACTGATGGGTCACGAGCGGCCGCGGCTCGCCGGGAACGAGTGCAAGGGTCCGGGGAACGACGTCGTTGAGCGCCTTGGCACCGAGACTGCCGCCGACGACGAGCAAGCGAAGCGGGCCCGAGCGCCCGGCGTAGCGATTCTCCGGAGCTGCAATCGCCGCGATCTCCGGTCGCACCGGGTTGCCGGTCAAGATTGCGCGTTTGAGCGCTCCGGGGAATGCGCACAGAACCCGGTCGGCGACTCCGGCGAGGACTTTGTTGGCAAGACCGGGGATCGAGTTCTGTTCGTGGACGACGAGGGGCTTTCCGAATAGCGCCGCCATCATCCCGCCGGGAAACGAGATATAGCCGCCCATGCCGAGGACCACGTCCGGGCGATGCGCGAAGATCGCGCGCGCGCTCTGCCAGAAAGCGACGAGCAGCCTGAGCGGCAGGAGAAACAACGCAACCGGCCCCCTGCCGCGCAGACCCGAAAAACTGACCCAGGCCATGGGGTAGCCGTGCTTGGGGACCAGGGTCGCTTCCATGCCCGTCTTCGCCCCGAGCCACACCACGCGCCAGCCGGCTTCGCGCAGGTAGTCGGCCACGGCGAGACCGGGAAAGACATGTCCCCCCGTTCCACCCGCCATGATCATGATGGTTCGCGCCATCGCACGCACCGCTTCTCTCTCATGCGCGCGCACCTCGCATGAGTTGTCTGTTTTCCCAGTCGATTCGGAGCAAAACCGCGAGCGCCAGGCAATTCGCGAGCAGGCCGCTCCCGCCGAAGCTCATGAGCGGAAGGGTGAGGCCCTTGGTGGGCAGCACGCCCATGTTCACGCCCATGTTGATGAACGACTGCACCCCGAACCACACCCCGATCCCTTGAGCGACCAGCGCCGGGTACGGGCGCTCGAGGGCCACCGCCTGGCGGCCGATGGCGAATGCCCGCAGCACCAGCCACGAAAAGAGCGCGATCACCGCGATCACCCCCGCAAATCCCAGCTCTTCGCCGATCACCGCGAGCAGGAAGTCGGTGTGCGCCTCGGGGAGATAGAGGAGCTTCTCGACGCTTGCCCCCAGTCCCACACCGAACCATTCGCCGCGGCCGAAGGCGATCAGCGCGTGCGAAAGCTGGTAGCCGTGGCCGAACGGATCCGACCAGGGGTCCATGAAGCCGAAAATACGCTGCATGCGGTACGGGGAAGACAGGACCAGTCCGACGAAGCCTGCGGCCATCATCACGAGCAAACCCGCAAACCACATGCCGTTCATGCCACCGAGGAACAGGATCCCCGTGGCGATCGCCGTGATCACGACAAAAGCGCCAAAATCAGGCTCCCGCAGCAAGAGCCAGCCGACCACCAGCATCACCGCAAACATCGGGAGAAGGCCCCGCCTGAAGCTGTGCATCAGAGCGAGCTTGCGCACGGTGTAGTCGGCTGCGTAGAGAACGACGAACAGCTTCATGAATTCGGAGGGCTGCAGGTTTACAACCCCGAGCGAGAGCCAGCGCCGCGCGCCATTGACTTCCCGGCCCAATCCTGGAGCGAGCAGCAGGGCGAGCAGCGCGACACCGAGCACGAAAAGCCACGGCGCTGCCTGCTGCCAGAGACGCACTGGCACCTGAAAAGCGAGCATCCCCGCGAACAGGCTCGCGGCGAGAAACAGCGCGTGCCGCTGGAGGAAATACGCGGAACTTCCCCCGGTGAACTTGCTCGCCTCGGCCATCGCGATCGACGAGGAGTACACCATCACCACGCCGAACGTGAGCAGGAGGAGCGCCGCCCACAGCACGCCGCTGTCGTATTCGGCAAGCGGCGCTCGACCCGGGCTAATGCTTCGGAGCATCGATGACTCTTTCCACCGCCAGGCGAAACACTTCCCCCCGATGCTTGTAGTCACGGAACATGTCGAAGCTCGCGCAGGCGGGCGAAAGCAGCACCGCATCGCCCGGGCGCGCCGCTTGCGCGGCCAGCGCCACCGCCTGGTCCATGGATGCGGCACGTCGGATCGGGACGCCTGCGCCCGCGACCGCCGCTTCGATCAACGACGCGTCGCGGCCGATCAGCACCAGTCCTCGCGCCGAGCGTTCCAGTGCGTTTCTCAGCGGGGAAAAGTCCTGCCCCTTGCCGTCGCCTCCGGCGATGAGGATCACCTTCGCGTCACCCTGCGCGAGCCCGGCGAGCGCAGCAACCGTCGAGCCGACGTTGGTGCCCTTGGAATCGTCGTACCAGCGCACTCCGTCCGCTTCCCCGATCAGCTCGGTGCGATGCGGCAGCCCCTTGAACTCGCGCAGCGCCGCAAGCAAGGGCTGGAGCGGCAAGCCAAGCGCGCGGCACAGCGCGAGCGCGGCGAGCGCATTGGCGGCGTTGTGAAGGCCGGCAAGCCTCATTTCCCGCACCGCAAGGAGCGCGTTTGCACCTTGAGCGAACCAGGACTCGCCGCCGCGCTCGAGCAGACCCCAATCTTCCGCGCGCCGTGGGGTGTCGAGCCCGAAGCTGATCGCCTTTCGGCCGGGAAGCTCCATTGCGAGGCTGCGCGGGTCATCGCGGTTGAGGACCTGGATGCCGTCGCCGGAAAAGACCCGCGCCTTGACGCGGGCGTAGTCGTCGATGCCGCGGTAACGGTCCAGATGGTCTTCGGTGATGTTGAGGACCACGGCTGCGTCAGCGGCAAGCGAAGTGGTCGTCTCGAGCTGGAAGCTGGAGAGCTCCAGCACCCACAAGCCCGCGGCGCGCCCTGCGTCCTCGCGGCGCGTGAGTGCGTCCAGCACTGGCGGCCCGATGTTTCCGGCGACCTCGCAGTCGGCCCCGGCGGCTCTCGCCATCGCGCCGGCGAGCGAAGTCACGGTGCTCTTGCCGTTGGTGCCCGTCACCGCGATGATCCGCGGGCGCCGGTCCGCAACCGCCACGGCGAATAATTCGATATCGCCGACCACCCGTGTCCCGGCGGCAATTGCGCCCTGCACATTCGGGGCCGCGAGCGGCACACCCGGGCTGATCGCGATGAGGTCGACGCCCGCGAATATTTCGTCCCGGAACGGGCCGCAGTATGCCGGTACAGCCGGCAGCGAACGCTTGAGTTCGGCCAGTCGCGGCGGCTCCGTGCGCGTGTCGGCGACACGCACCGACGCGCCCCGGCGGGCGAGCCATTTCGCCATCGATAAACCCGTGTCACCCAAGCCGAGCACCAGCACCTTTCTGCCTGCGAAATTCACCGCAGCTTCAAAGTAGACAGACCGAACAGGACCAGCATCATGGTGATGATCCAGAAGCGCACGACCACCTGCGACTCCTTCCATCCCGAGAGCTCGTAGTGGTGATGCAACGGCGCCATTCGGAAAATGCGCTTGCCGCCGCTCCACTTGAAATAGAGCACCTGGAGCATCACCGAGAGCGTTTCCGCGACGAACACCCCGCCCATGATGAAAAGCACGATTTCCTGCCGGACGATCACCGCGACCGTTCCGAGGGCAGCGCCCAGGGAAAGCGCGCCGACGTCGCCCATGAAGACGTCGGCCGGGTAGGCGTTGAACCAGAGAAAGCCCAGGCCCGCACCGACGAGCGCGCCGCAAAACACCGTGAGCTCCGCTGCCCCGGGAATGTAGGGAAACAGCAGATAGCGGGAGTAGTCCACTCGCCCCGTGACCATCGCGAATACCCCAAGGCCCCCCGCGACCATCACCGCCGGCATGATCGCAAGCCCGTCCAACCCGTCGGTCAGGTTGACCGCGTTCGAGGTCCCGACGATGACGAAGTAGCTGAGCGTGATGAAGCCGAACACGCCGAGCGGATAGGCGATGTTCTTGAAGAACGGCACGATCAGGTCGGCCTGCGGCGGCAGATCCATGGAAAACCCGCTCCCCACCCAGGCCATGAAGAAGTCGAGGACCTTGGCGGTGCTCGGGGCCGATACGGCGAAGGCGAGATACACCGCCGCGACGAGGCCGATCAGCGATTGCCAGAAAAATTTGGCCCTCGGCGAGAGTCCCTTGGGATTGTTCTTCACGACCTTGCGGTAATCGTCGATCCAGCCGATCGCACCGAACCCGAAGGTGACCACGAGCACGGCCCAGACGAAGCGGTTGGAGAGGTCTCCCCACAAGAGCGTGGTGATCAGGATGGAGAGCAGCACGAGCGCTCCGCCCATGGTGGGCGTGCCCGCCTTGGTGAGGTGGGATTGGGGACCGTCGTTGCGCACCGCCTGGCCGATCTTGTAGGTGGTGAGCTTGCGAATCACCAGAGGTCCTGCGAGCAGCGAGATCGCGAGTGCGGTGAGCGTCGCGAGAACCGCGCGCAGCGTGATGTACTGGAACACGTTGAACGCGCGCACGTCCTGGGCGAGCCATTGCGTAAGAGCGAGCAGCATCTAGTTGCCCTCCCCGGTGAGCGCCGCCACGACCCGCTCCATGCGCATGAAGCGCGAGCCTTTCACAAGCATCGTGGTCCGCGACCGCAGCTCCCCTCGAGCCGCAGAGATCAAGTCCTCCACGGTGGCGAAGTGTCGGGCCCCTTCTCCGAAAGCGGCGACGCAGGCGGAAGACAGCGCTCCGACGGCAAACAGACGGTCTACGCCGCGCTCGCGCGCGTAACGGCCGATCTCCTGATGGAATTCCACCCCGCGCTCGCCCACCTCCGCCATGTCGCCGAGCAGGAGGACTTTCGCGCCGCCTTCCGCGGCAAGTACGTCGATCGCAGCGCGCACCGAATCCGGATTTGCGTTGTAGCTGTCGTCGATGACTTTCGTCCCCGAGGAAGCGGTCCGGCGCTGCATGCGTCCGCCGATCGGACGGAATGCCGCAAGGCCCCGCGCGACCGCTTCTAGGCTTGCACCTGCGGCCAGGGCGCACGCGGCAGCGGCGAAGGCGTTCAGAACGTTGTGCCGGCCGTCGACATGGAGCTCGACCCTGGTCGCACCCTGCGGAGTGCGCAGATCTATCTCGCTTCCGAAATGCGCGAAGCGGTGGTGACCGCCCACCTGCGCAGGTTTCTCGAGTCCGAAGTCCTGAACGCGCCTGCCCGCGAGAAGCTCACGCCAATAACCGGAGAATTCGTCGTCCGCATTGATCACGCCCGTGCCCCCCGGCCGCATCGCTGCGAATACCGCGCCGTGTTCACGCGCGACCTCCGCGACGCCCTTCATGAACTCCTGATGCTCGCGCTGGGCGTTGTTGATGAGCGCGACCGTCGGAGAGGCGATGGCGGCGAGGGTGGCGGTTTCCCCCGGGTGATTGACCCCCAGCTCGACCACCGCTGCGCGATGGCTCCGGCGCAGTTTCAGCAACGTCAGCGGCAGGCCGATATCGTTGTTGAGGTTTCCCTCGGTCGCGAGCGCATGCGTCTCGCCGAAATGCTCGCGCAGGATCGCCGCGATCATCTCCTTGACCGTGGTCTTGCCGTTGGAGCCGATGACCACCACCAGCGGAATGTCGAAGCGCCCGCGCCAATGCGCGGCGAGCCGTCCGAGCGCGAGACGCGCGTTATCGACGACGAGAGACGGCAAGTCCCCCTGAGAAGCATCGGGTTCCTCGACGATTGCTGCGGCGGCCCCCCGTTCCTTTGCCGCCCCGATGAATCGGCGCCCGTCGAACCGCTCACCGCGCAGAGCGACGAACAGCGCGCCGCGCTCGAGCGTGCGGCTGTCGGTCGACACGGAATAGAAGCGGACATCGTCGCCGATGAGGCGCGCCCCGATTGCGGATGCGGCCTCGCGCAGGCTCATCATCGGCCCCATCGCGCGAGCGCTTCTTCGGCTTCGAGCGTATCGGAGAAAGGCAGTCGCCGGCCGTCGATCTCCTGGTGGGTTTCGTGACCTTTTCCGGCGATGAGCACCACGTCATCGGCGCTCGCCGAGGCGATAGTGCGGGCGATCGCCGTTCGCCGATCCTCTACGGATTCGTGCGCAACGGGGATAGCTGCGGTGATTTCGGCGATGATGGCGGCAGGAACCTCGCCGCGCGGATTGTCGCTGGTCACCACGATCGAATCGGCGTGACGCGAAGCGACCGCCCCCATCAGCGGCCGCTTGCCGCGATCGCGCTCGCCTCCGCAGCCGAACACGGCCACCAGGCGTCCGCCGCTCGCCCACGCAACGTCTTTCAGCGCGACCAGGGTCTTTTCCAGCGCGTCGGGCGTGTGGGCATAATCGACCACCACGAGAGGCTTACCCGCTCCGCCCAGCCGCTGCATGCGCCCCGCGACCGGTTGCAGGTCTGCAAGCGCGGCAGTGGCGCGCTCGAAAGGCACCCCGGAGACGAGCATCGTCGTGAGGACCCCCAGCAGATTGGACACGTTGAAGCGCCCAAGCAGGGCGCTTTCTATGCGCGTCTCGCCCCAGGAACTCTTGACATCGAAGGCGATCCCTTTCGGCGACACGTCGATCGCGTGCGCCTCGGCGTAGCGCTCGAGTCCCGCCCGGGCGGCGACTCCCGCGAAACAACTGTAGCCGGCGCGGTTGAGGCTGCGCCCGGCCAGCGCGCGAGCTATGTGCACCCCTTGCACGTCGTCCAGATTGAGCACGGCGTGCTTCAACTCAGGCGCTTCGAACAGGCTCTGCTTCGCGCGCGCGTAGTTCTCCATGTCGCCGTGATAGTCGAGGTGATCGCGCGAGAGATTGGTAAACAGCGCCGCCCCGAAAGCGACGCCGTTGACGCGCCCCTGCTCGAGGCCGATCGAGGTGACTTCCATCGCCACGCCCTGCGCCCCGGCGGCAAGCAGCCGTGCAAGCGAACGATGCAGCGCAACGGCGTCCGGCGTCGTGTTGGGTCCGGCATCGAGCTTGCCCCGCTCCTTGCTTCCGGATGGAGCCGGGAAGCCCGTGCCCAGAGTACCGATCACCGCGGTGCGCGCCCCGCAGGCGCCGCACGCCTGGGCAATCCAGTGGGTGCACGAGGTCTTGCCGTTGGTCCCGGTCACGCCCATCGTCCAGAGCTTCTCCGAGGGACGCCCGTAGATCTCGTGCGCAAGACGGCCGGCGAGCCCGCGCAGGTTGTCGACTCCGAGGTTGGGCACGCGCCAGGCGCTGTTCCATTCGAAGCCTTCGCTTTCCCACAGAACGGCGGCGGCGCCGCGCTCGAGCGCGCTCGGGATGAAGTCGCGCCCGTCGTGGCGCGCCCCTGGGTAGGCGAGAAACACTTCCCCCGCGGCCAGAGTCCGGCTGTCCACGGCAAGGTCCGTCATGCGCGCTCCTTGCGCAACGAGTCGCTTCCGGATGTGCTCGACTTGATCTCGCACACTTAAACGCTTTCCTTCACTTCCTCGCCTTCGGGGGGCAGCTCGATCGGCTGCATCGGCCCGTCGAGGGGCACGTCGAGCACCCGCAACGCCCCCGCCATCACCTGTGCAAACACCGGCGCCGCCACGCTCCCGCCGTAATACCGGCCGGCCGAGGGCTCGTCGATCATCACCGCGATCACGAGGCGCGGGCGCGAGGCAGGTGCGAATCCGACGAACGAGGACACGTACTTGTCGCCGGCATAGGTGCCGTTTTCCTGCTTGTGGGCGGTGCCCGTCTTTCCGGCAACGCGATAGCCCATGATCTGCGCGCGGGGCGCGGTGCCGCTCCGATTGACCGCCATCTCGAGCATCGCGCGAACCGCGGCCGCGGTCTTGGGAGCCATCACGCGACGCGCAGCGGGAGGGATGTCCACGCGGAGCAGGGAGAGCGGAACCAGCTCCCCGTCGCGGGCGAACACGCTGTAGGCGCGCGCGAGCTGAACCAGCGAGACCGATATGCCGTGCCCGTAGGACATCGTCGCCTGCTCGATCGGTCGCCAGCTCCGGTACGGCCGCAGCTTTCCGGCAGCCTCTCCGGGAAAACCCAGGCCGGGCGCCGCGCCGAAGCCCACGTCCCGGAACATTTCCCACATCGACTCGGCGGAGAGGGCGAGCGCAATCTTCGCCGCACCGACGTTGGAGGACTTCTGGATGACCTGTGCCACCGTGAGCGAGCGCTCGAAATGGGCGTCGTGGATGGTGGCCGCGCCTATGCTCAAGCTTCCCGGCGCGATCTGGATCACGGAATCCGGCCTTACCCGCCCCCCTTCCAGAGCGAGCGCGACGGTGAAGGGTTTGAGCGTCGAACCGGGTTCGAAAATATCGGTCAGGGTGCGGTTGCGGAGTTGTGCGCCGGCGAGCTTGTTGCGATTGTTCGGGTTGTATGTCGGAAAATTCGCCAGTGCGAGCAGCTCGCCCGTGTCGACATCGAGCACGACGACGCCGCCCGCTTTCGCCCGGTGCTGAGCGACCGCGGCTTTCAACTGGCTGAATGCGAGGTTCTGGATGCGGGCATCCAGAGCCAGAGCGAGGTCGTTGCCGTCCTGCGCGGCCTTGATCGACTCGACGTCCTCGACCGTCTGGCCGAGACGGTCCTTGATCACTCGGCGGCTGCCGGGCTTGCCGGCGAGCCGGTCCTGAAACGCGATCTCGACGCCCTCCTGGCCGATGTCGTCCGCGCCGGTGAAGCCGAGCACGTGCGCAGTGACTTCGCCGCTCGGGTAATAGCGCCGGTACTCGCGGTTCTCGAACAGTCCGGGGATGTGCAGGCCCGCAACGCGTTCGGCGACCTCCGGCGGGATCTGCCGCTTCAGGAAAACGAAATCCCGGCCTGCGTCGGCGAGGCGTTTCTCGATTTCCCCCAGCGACATCTCGAGCAATGCCGCCAGATGTCCAAGCTGCCGTTCGCTCGGATGCACTTCGCCCGGAATCGCCCAGATCGATTTCACTGGAGTGCTGATGGCGAGTGCTTCGCCGTTGCGGTCGAGGATGCGGCCGCGATTTGCCGGGATTTCGATAACCCGGCTATAGCGCGACTCGCCTTTCGCCTGCAGAAAATCGTTGTTCAGGCCCTGTAGGTAGACGGCGCGGCCAAACAGCAGGGCAAAGCATGCAATGAAGACGTAGAGTAGGAGTCTCGAGCGCCAAGTAGGCAGAGTGAGCGCGAGAACCGGACTGGCGGCGAAATTCATTTCGCCGCCTCCTGCGGCCGTACGATCTGGAGGCGTTTCGCGTCGGGGACACGCATGTGCAGCTGACGGCTGGCGATGCGTTCGACGCGTGCGTGCACCGCCCACGTGCTTGCTTCGAGCTGCAGCTGACCGTATTCGACTCCGAGCTGGCGTGAACGTTCCTGCTCCTGCTCGAGTTCGGCGAAAAGCTTGCGTGCCCGGTGCTGCGAGGTCACCAAGCCCAGTGCGCAGGCGGTCAGCACAAGTACAAGGAGCAGGTTCAAGCGAGTCATGGCGGGCCTGCGGGAAGTTTTTCGGCAACGCGCAGCACCGCGCTCCTCGCGCGGGGATTGGCCCTGACTTCCTCGGCGCCGGGCCTTGTCGGCCGACCGATGATGCGCAGCTTCGGAGGCGGCAGCTCCCGGGCTCTTACCGGCAGACGCTCGGGCAAGGCCGGCCGCGCGGCGCCGCGCATGAAGTTCTTTACGATGCGGTCTTCGAATGAATGGAAGCTGATCACGGCGAGGCGTCCACGGAAATTGAGCGCGGTGAGCGCTTGCGGCAGCGCTAGCGACAATTCCTCAAGCTCCTGATTGACGTGAATCCGTAGAGCTTGAAACGTCCGCGTCGCCGGATCCTGCCCCGGTTCACGCGTCCGGACGGCCGCAGCCACGAGAGCGGCAAGTTCCCCGGTCCGCCGGACGGGCCCTCTTCGCCTAGCAGCAACAATCGCCTTTGCAATCTGTTTAGCAAACCGTTCTTCGCCATAGCCGCTCAACACCTCCCTGATCTCGGCCTCGTCCGCCTGTTCGAGCCACTCGAACGCGCTCTGGCCCCGCGTCGGGTCCATGCGCATGTCGAGCGGTCCGTCAGCCCGGAAGCTGAAGCCGCGCCGCGGGTCGTCGAGCTGAGGCGAGGACATGCCCAGATCGAACAGCACCCCATCGACACCGCCCGCGCGCAGCGCATCTAGCGTCGCCTGCAACTCGCTGAAGCGCGCATGGACCGGCGTAAAGCGCGAGTCGCACAACTCGCGCGCAGCCACGATCGCCTCCGGATCCCGGTCCATTCCGATCAGCCGTCCGTGCGGACCGAGCCGCTCCAAAATCAGCCGGCCGTGACCGCCTCTGCCGAATGTCGCGTCGACGAACGTGCCGTCGCGCCTTGATTCGATCGCGAGCGCATCGACTGCCGGGCGGAGGAGAACGGGGAGGTGTGCACCGGCGCTCACAGGGAAAAGTTTTCGGTGCCCGGGGGCGGGTTAGTGCCCACTTGCGCGAGACCCCGTGCAAGTCGCTCGTCCCACGCCGCAATGTCCCAGATCTCGAAGTGGCTCCCCTGCCCCACCAGCATCACGTCCTTTTTCAGCCCGGCGAATTTGCGCAGCGCGGGCGACACGAGGATGCGCCCTTGAGCGTCGAGCTCCAGCTCTTCGGCGAAGCCGACCAGCAGCCGTTGCCACCAACGCGCCTGTTCGTTGAAGCTGGAGAGCGCCTGAACTTTGGCGCCGATCGGTTCCCAGGCGACGCGTGGATAAAGGAGCAAACAGCTATCGGGGTGGGCGGTGAGAACCACCGCGCGCCCTCCCGATAACAAGGCGTCCCGATACCGGGTCGGCACGGTAAGCCTTCCCTTGGCGTCGAGACTCAGCTCTGTCGCCCCCTGAAACAACGGTCCCCCTTCGAGTGGCGAAATGGAACGCCACAGTTCCCCACTAAAATCTACTTCCTACCACTCTAGAGGAAACAGAGGAGGCGGTCAAGCCTGAGATTGACGAAATTTTTAGCTACAACAGAGACTTAAGAGGACTTTCCGAGAATCTGCTTGATATAAAATAAAGATAAATAAATTAATATGTTACCGTGAAAACTGAATGTAATACATTAGGAAATCAGAGGGTTCCGATGGAAAAGTTTGGGAGTCCACCCTGCTAGAGGGTCGGGCCCACCTCGCCCGGCAACTTCTAATGCAGGTGTTTTTTTCCGGAGACGCCGCCAGGACGAACCTGAGTGCGGTCCTGCGGCCCCTCGGCGGCGCGGCGGGCGAACAGCTGGTTGACGAGGGCGGTCACCTCGCCGATCTCGGCGTCGCCGAAGTGGCGCGCGAGAAGCGCCGAAAGGTCGTCGATCATGCGTCGCTTTTGCATATCGCGGATCGACTCGGGCGTCGGGCCGACGAACACCCAGCTGTGCTCGTCCTGACCGTCCTCCTGGTAGTAGCTCACCTCGACCGCCGCCGCCTCCTCGGAGTAGGGCGACAGCGATTCGAATGCTCCTTCGAGCGAATGCTGGAAATTGCGCCCGACATATCCGGTCCAGCAGATGTCGAGCGAGCGCCGACGCCTGTCGAACACGATGCCGGGCTCGTCCTGATGGGCGCTGCGCGCATCGGCGAGACCGTCCACGTCGACGTAGTCGAACCAGTGTCTGAGCGCCAGTTCGATGTCCGTCTGGCTGACGCCGCTTTTCAACAACACCGTGCCGTGAACGTGAACTTCAGTATGCATTGCTTGCCCCCGGAAACACTGATGCTAGTCCGAGAAACCCGGGACTTCAACCCTTTCCGGCCATAGTCTGGACGGGGGAATGGGATAATACCGCCTCCGCTATGCCCAAGGAACCGAAATGACCGTCTCGAGCGACACCGTGAACATGGCGCTTTTCTGCGACTTCGAGAACGTCGCGCTGGGCGTGCGCGACGCGAAATACGCCAAGTTCGACATCAACAAGGTTCTCGAGCGCCTGCTCCTGAAGGGGAGCATCGTGCTGAAGAAGGCTTATTGCGATTGGGAGCGGTACAAGGAGTTCAAGGCGGACATGCATGAAGCGTCGTTCGAGCTCATCGAAATCCCGCATGTGCGCATGTCGGGAAAGAATTCGGCCGACATACGGATGGTGGTGGATGCGCTGGACCTTTGCTACACCAAATCCCACGTCGACACTTTTGTCATCATCAGCGGCGATTCCGATTTCTCGCCGCTCGTCTCTAAGCTGCGCGAAAACGACAAGACCGTGATCGGGGTGGGCGTGAAGAACTCCAGTTCCGATCTGCTGGTGGCGAACTGCGACGAGTTCATCTTCTACGACGATCTGGTGCGGGAAAAACCGGGGCACCGGCAGCCGAAGAAGAAGCCGCAGGCGAAGCCCGCCGTAAGCGGGGAGGCCGTGCCGAAAGACAACGAGGACAAGACCGAGAAGGCGCTGGAGCTCGTGATGCAGACGGTCGAGGCGCTCATCGACGAGCGCGGCGCCGAGGAGAAGATCTGGGCATCGATGGTGAAGCAGGCGCTCAAGCGCCGCAACCCAGGCTTCAACGAGTCCTATTACGGGTTCTCGTCGTTCTCAAAGCTCCTCGACGAAGCCGAGTCGCGCAAGATGTTGCAGCTCGAGCGGGACGAAAAATCGGGTGGCTACATTGTCAAGAGCGTCGCGCATTAGGAAGTTCAAACCCGTTCGATGACCAGAGCGATCCCCTGCCCCACGCCGATGCACATGGTGCACAGCGCGTAGCGGCTCTTGCTCGCGTGCAACTGGTACATCGCCGTGCTCACGAGGCGCGCGCCGGATGCGCCGAGCGGATGGCCGATCGCGATCGCACCGCCATTGGGATTCACATGCGCGGCGTCGTCAGGAAGGCCGAGGTCGCGCGTCACCGCGAGCGCTTGCGCAGCAAACGCCTCGTTCAGCTCGATCACGTCCATCTGCCCGAGCTTGAGCACGGTCTTCTCCAGCACCTTCCGGGTCGCTGGAGCCGGACCCACACCCATGATGCGCGGAGCGACGCCAGCGGTTGCCATTGCGAGAATGCGCGCCTTCGGTGTGAGCTTGTGCTTCTTCGCCGCGGCTTCGGAGGCAAGGATCATCGCGCAAGCGCCGTCGTTGATTCCTGAAGCGTTGCCCGGGGTCACCGTGCCCTCGGGCTTAACCACCCCTTTCAGCTTCGCAAGAGCTTCGAGCGTGATGTCCGGGCGCGGATGCTCGTCGCGATCCACCATCGTCACCGTTTTCTTACCCGGAACCGACACCGAAACAATCTCGCTCTTGTAGAACCCCTTCGCCTGCGCCGCCGCCCAGCGCTGCTGGCTTCGCAGCGCGAACGCGTCCTGTTCGGCCCGTCCCACCTTGAATTCCTCGGCGACGTTTTCGGCGGTCTCCGGCATCGAATCGATGCCGTACTTCGATTTCATCAGCGGGTTGACGAAACGCCAGCCAATGGTTGTGTCCTCGATTCTCGCGGCACGAGAGAACGCGCTGTCCGCCTTGGGAATGACAAAGGGGGCGCGCGACATATTCTCAACGCCCCCGGCGATCATCAATTGAGTCTCGCCGCACCGGATCGCCCGCGCGGCGGTGCCCACCGCATCCAGGCTCGAGCCGCACAAGCGGTTCACCGTGGCGCCCGGCACCGACTGCGGCAATCCCGCGAGAAGCAGCGCCATGCGCGCGACGTTGCGGTTGTCTTCTCCGGCCTGGTTGACGCAGCCGTAGATCACGTCGTCGAGAGAGCCCCAGTCGACCGAAGGGTTGCGCTCCATGAGCGCCTTGAGCGGAAGCGTCGCGAGATCGTCGGTGCGGATCGAGGAGAGCGCGCCGCCGTAGCGCCCGAAGGGCGTGCGAACCGCGTCGCAGATGAAGACTTCGGTCATGCCTCGGAATCTATCAGACGCGGCCGGTCACGGGAATCGCGGCTCCATGGATCGCGCGCGCGGCGTCCGAGGCCAGAAACAGGATCACGTCGGCGAGCGCGTCCGGCGCGACCCAGCGCAGTGGGTCTGTCTTGGGCATGTCGGCGCGATTCTGTGGCGTGTCGATGATGCTGGGCAGGACGCAGTTGACGTTGATGCCTTTGTCGCGCAACTCGGCCGACATGCTCTCGGTGAGCCGGATCACCGCGCTCTTCGAGGCGCTGTAGGCGCCCATGTTCGCTTTGCCGGCGATGCCCGCGACGGCTCCGATGTTGACGATTTTTCCACGCCCCGCAGCGAGCATTTTCGGCACGACTGCCCGTGCGGTGTTCATCACCGATTTCGCATTGAGATCGAGCATGAGCTCCCAGGTGGCCTCGGGAGTCTCGTGCACCGGGTTCCCCATGCGGAAGCCGCCGGCGATATTGCACAGAACGTCGATCCCGGGGAACCGAACCGCCGCTATCGCCTGCGCCACCGACGCCGCGTCGAGCAGATCTGCGCGCAGCACGAGCTTGCGTTCATCGTCGCGCCCAAAAGCGGACCGCAAGACTTTGTCGTCGAGATCGATCAGGACCAGGGAGGCGCCATTCGACGCGAAGGCCGCAGCGACTGCGCGGCCTAAATTGCCCGCCGCGCCCGTGATCAGACAAGTCTTGCCTTCGAATGTCACGGCGTAGGCGGCGGGCGGGGCCCGCCGGGCTAGGCGACCTTCTTCGAATCTGCCTGGCCGGACTTCGCCCAGTATTCGGACGAAGCCTTCGCCTCGGCAAGCGCCTGGGCGTCCTCGAACCCCGGCGCCATCGACGCCGAAGTCCCAGCGAGCACTTGATGGTGGTCGATGTTGAGCAACCTCAGCCAGCTCTGCTGCCCCATGGTGAGCGCGATGAAGCAGCCCAGCTCGACCAGCTCGGGCTCGCTGAAATGCCCGTGGAGCCGTTCCCAGAACGCATCATCGGTGTTCAGGTGCCAGGTGATTGCCTCGGCATACGCAAGCGCCGCCTTCTGGCGCTCGTCGTAATTGCCGGACTTCTCGAAGTTCAGCAGGTCCTTGACGTGATCCTCCATGACGGCGCCGCTCGAGGCCGCCTTGATCGAGCGCTGATTGCCGCAGTATTCGCATTGAACGGAGCGCGATACGTAGAGCCGGCACAGCTCCTTGATGGAGTGGTCGCACACGCCGTTCTTGAAAATGTCGCGCCAGGAGTTGGCAAAGGCCCAGAAGCATTCGGGCACATGCGCGCGCACCGCGGAGCTCTCCGGCCGCGGCGTGCCTTCTCGCTGGCAGCGTTCCATTTCCTTGCGCATCCCCGCGTCCATCTTCTCCAGCGGAACGTAGCTGATTCTCTGTTTTGCCATGAGCTCTCCTGGCCGCTATCCGTGATTTAGCGAAATCAAAAGTCTGCGCTTTCAAGGACCCGGCTGCAAGGGCGGATTACTGCGGCTTGATGCCCGCCGCCTTGATGACGCGCGCGTACTCGTCGATTTCGCTGCGCACGAAACGGGCGAATTCTTCCGGCGACATGTCCATGGTGTCGTTGCCGAGGTTGCCGAGTCTCTCGCGCACGCCCGGATCCGCGAGCGCCTTGCGCGTGTCCGCGGAGATCTTCGCGACGACATTCGCCGGCGTGCCGGCGGGAGCCCAGACGCCGAACCACAAGGGCGCATCCGCCCCCCGGACCCCCGCTTCGCCCGTGGTCGGAACTTCCGGCAGCTGGCTGTTGCGCTTCGCCGTGCTCACGGCGAGCGCCCGCACCCTGCCGCCCTTGAGGTGCGGTATCGCTGCCGAAATCGGTGCCCAGTAGCAATCAACCGACCCGCTCAACATCGCCTGGATCACTTCAGGCGTGCCCTTGAACGGGACCTGGGTGACGTTGATTTTGGCCGCCGCGACGAACTTCTCCGTGTTGAGGTGCGTGCCGCTGCCGATCCCGGCATGGCCCCAGTTGATCGTACCCGGCTTGGCCTTCGCCGCGTTCACGAGATCCATCACGTTTTTGTAAGGCGACCCTGCGTTCACGACGAGGACATTCGGCTGCGAGGTGAGCGGCACGACGTCGACGAAATCCTTGGTCGTCTCGTATGGCAGCTTGGCGTAGATTGCGGGGTTTACAGAATGCGCGTTGGAATTGATGAGCAGCGTGTAGCCGTCCGGCACGGCTTTCGCAACGACGTTCGAGCCGATCGATCCCCCCGCGCCGGAGCGGTTCTCGAGCACGACCGGTTGCCCCCAGATTTCGGAAACCTTCTGCATCACGATGCGTCCGACGATGTCGGTCGAGCTGCCGGGCGTGAAGGAAATGATCACGTGCACCGGCTTGCTCGGGTAGTCCTGCGCCGACGCCTGGGACGCGGCCGCAGCCAGCGCCACCGCGGCAATGCCCATTATGTTTTTCATTTGAAGCTCCTCTGTGAAAGATTATTGCGACAGTCCGTCGCCGACCGTTTTGTTTTCCGGTTTCAGCTCGATCCCCGACGCCTTCGCCTGATGCAAGAGCAGGGTCGAGAAGTCCTCCTCGGTCATGCCGGCGCCCATCATCGATTGGATCAGATCGCGGGTTATCGAGGCGAGCGGCATCGGCACTTCGAACTTCCGACCGGCCTCGAGTCCCAGGTCCATGTCCTTCCGGAGCAGATACGGCGTAAACGTGACGTGGAAGTCGAGATTGACGAAGGCCGGGGCCTTGTAGCGCGTGAAAGTCGAGCCCATCACGCTCTTGTTCAGGAAATCGAGGAAGGCGTGGCGAGGCACGCCCGCCTTTTGCGCGAGCACCGTGATCTCCGCCATGCATTGCGTCACCACGCCCAGCATCACGTTGTGACAAATTTTGACGATGCGCGAAAGTTCCCCTTCGCCTACGTAGGACGAGCCCTGCCCCATCTTGTCCAGGTATGGCGCCGCCGCATCGTAAGCCGACTTGGGGCCCGACACGACGAAGGTGAGCTTGCCCGCCTTAATCACCTTGGCATTGCCCGAGACCGGCGCGGACAGCAGCTCGACGCCGCGCGCGCCGAGAATCTTGCGAAGCTCGGCCGAGCCTTCGAGCGAGATCGAGGAGCATTCGACCACCATCCTGAGCTTGGCGCTCCCGGACAATAACCCCTTCGGTCCCGCAATCACTTCCTTGACGTCGTCGTAGGTCGAGACCATGCAGAACACGATCTCGCAACCCGCGAGTTCCGGGAGCGAATCGACGATCTTCGCGCCGTCCTTCGCGAGCGGCTCGGCTTTCGCGCGGGTGCGGTTCCATACGGTGAGGTCGCAACCGCTCCGTGCCAGGCGCCGCGCCATCTCGAAGCCCATGCGGCCGGTACCGATCCAGCCGAGCTTCGCGGCTCTTGCGGCAGTCAATTCAGCTCTCCTCGGGAGTTCATTTCGGCGCGGTCTCGATCACCGCGAGCACCGTTCCCACCGGCACCGTCGTGCCCGGTTCGACCAGGATCGCTTTGAGCACGCCACTTGCAATCGCGGGAATCTCGGTGGTCACCTTGTCGGTCTCGACGTCGAATAGCGGCTCGTCCGCTTTGATGCTGTCGCCGACTTTCTTGTACCAGTTGGCGACCGTGCCTTCGGTCACCGTTTCGCCCAGCTGGGGCATGATCACATCCATTCCTGGTTTCTCCTGTTGACTGCTAAGCGGCGCGGCGCGAGTCGAGCGCTCGGCGAACATCGGCAATGATGCGAGCGACCGAAGGCACGACCGCGTCCTCGAGCTGGTCGGCGGCGGGGAGCGGAATGTGAGGCGTGGTGATCCGGACGATCGGTCCCTTGAGCGCCCCGAAAATTTCCTCCTGGATGACCGAGGCGATCTCCGCGCCCCAGCCGCACAGCCGCGGGTTCTCTTCCACGGTGAAAACGCGCCCGGTGCGCGCCGATTCGGCGAGCAGGGTCTGCGTATCGAGCGGCACGAGCGAGCGCACGTCGATCACGGTCGCCGAAATGCCGTGTTCGACCGCCAGCGTTTCCGCAGCCTTGAGTGCCCGTGGGACCATGGCGGCGAGCGCGATCACCGTGACGTCCTTGCCTTCGCGCAGCACCTTTGCTTTTCCGAGCGGCTCGACGTGCTCGCCGTCGGGCACTTCGCCCTTATTGGCGAGCAGGCTCTTGTGCTCGAAGAACACGACCGGGTCGGGATCGCGAATTGCGGCGGCAAGCAGCCCCTTCGCGTCGGCCGGGGTGGAAGGCGCCACGACTTTCAGGCCCGGCACCGCCATCGCCCAGTTCTCGACACTCTGGGAATGCTGCGCGCCGAAGCGCGAGCCCGCGCCGTTCGCCGTTCGGATCACGAGCGGAATCGTGATCTGCCCGTCGCTCATGTAGCGCGTCTTGGCGATCTCGTTCGCGACATAATCCCAGCAGCAGGCGAGAAAGTCCGAGAACATGATCTCGGCGACGGGCTTCAAGCCCGTCATCGCCGCGCCCATCGCCGCGCCGAGGATGGCGAGCTCCGAAATCGGGGTATCTTTCACGCGCCTGGGGCCGAACTCCTCGAAAAGGCCCACCGTGGTCTTGAACACGCCGCCGGCGGCAGCGGTGTCCTCGCCAAACAGCACGACGCGCTCGTCGCGCCTCATTTCCTGCGCGATCCCGGCGGCGACCGCTTCCCGGTAGCTCAGTTGCGCCATGCGTTGCCTCCGTCGGCCCATACGTCGGTCATCGCCGACTCGACCGCGGGCGTGGGCGAGGCCTTCGCGGCTTCGGTCGCCTGCTCGAGCTTCGCCATCGTCTCGGACTCGATTTGCGCGAGCTTCGCCTCCGGGGTGCCCGTGGCCAGCAGCCGGCCGCGATAGAGGGTCACCGGATCGCGCTTGAGCCACTCCTCGAGTTCCTCTTTCGGACGGTATTTCGCCGGGTCGGCGCGCGAATGCCCGCTGTGGCGGTAGGTGAGGCATTCGACGAGCGAAGGCCCCCCGCCCGAGCGTGCCTTGGCGATCGCATCGCGCGCGGCGCTGTATACGATGTCGGCATCGTTGCCGTCGATCACCTGGCGCGGGAGGCCGTAGCTTGCGGCGCGGTCGGCGGCCGGGTGTTTCACCGCGGTAACGGCCGAAATCGGCGTGTACTCCATGTACAGGTTGTTCTCACAGACGAAGATGACCGGCAGCTTCCACACCGCCGCGAGATTGAGCGCCTCGTGGAAAGCGCCGATGTTGGTGGCGCCGTCGCCGAAGAACGCGCAGGCGACCTGTTTCGTGCCGCGATACTGCGCCGACCACGCGGCGCCCGCTGCGATCGGCAGATGCGCGCCGACGATGGCGTAGGAACCCATCACGCCGTGCTCCACGCTCGTCAGGTGCATCGAGCCGCCCTTGCCTTTCATCAGGCCGCACTGCCGGCCCATCAATTCGCCCAGCACCGACAGCATCGGAGCGCCCCGCGCAAGCGTGTGGTGATGGCCGCGATAGGTGCAGAAGCTGTAGTCGTCCTTGTTCATCGCAGCGGCGAAGCCGGCCGCGACCGCCTCCTGGCCGAGCGCGAGGTGGCTCGTGCCTTTCACCAGGTTCTGCAGGAACAGGTCGTAGGCGCGCTTTTCGCAATAGCGGATTTCGACCTGCAGCCGGTACAGCCTCAACCGCGTCGCTTCGGGGATCTCTTGGCTGCGGTGCGCCGGATGCGCCTCTCGGGTCAAGCTCATGTCGGAAACTGGCTCCTTTAGCTTCGGTACGGATTTGCGATCGGCAGCTCTTCGGCGGGATAGAGCGAGATGATCTTCGCGCCTTCGGGCGTGAGGATCACCTCCTCCTCGATGCGCGCGGCCGAGATGCCGTCGCTCGCCGGGCAATAGGTCTCGACTGCGAACACCATGCCCGCTTTCAGCTCGATCGGCTCTTTGAAGGAAGTGAGCCGCGAGATCAACGGCCGCTCATGCAGGCCGAGTCCCAGCCCGTGGCAGAAGTTCAGGCCGAATGCTTCCATCTCACTCGCAAAGCCGATCTCCTTCGCTTCCGGGAAGGCGCGGGCGATCTTGTCGCTAGCCACCCCGGGCTTTAAAAGGTCGATCGCCTTGTCTATCCACTCGCGCGCTTTTCTGTACGCGGTGCGCTGCGGCGCCGTGGCGCGACCCACGTTGAAGGTGCGGTAGTAGCAGGTGCGATAGCCCATGAAGGACTGGATGACGTCGAAGAAGGCCTGGTCGCCGGGCCGGATCAGCCGGTCGGTGAAGTTGTGCGGGTGCGGCGAGCAGCGCTCGCCCGAAATCGAGTTGATCGCCTCGACGCAGTCCGAGCCCATCTCGTAGAGCCTCGCGGTCGCGAGCGCCACGATCTGCGATTCTTTCACGCCGGGCTTGAGCGCCTCGGCGATGTCCTGGTAGACGCCGTCGACCATCGCGGAGGCCATGTTGAGGAGCGTCAGTTCGTCGATGTTCTTCACCTCGCGCGCCTGGAGCATCACCTGCTGGCCGTCGCGCACCTCCACCCCGAGCTTCTGTAATTCGAACAGCATCGGCGGCTCGACCACGTCCAGGCCGAGCGGCATGTCGCCTACGCCTTCGGCGTCGAGGATCGCCTTGATCTCCTTCGCCGCGTCGCGGAACAGCGTGATGTCGCTGCCCACCGCGCCGCGCATGCCCAGGAGTCCCGCGCGGCAATGGTCGCTGTGCAACCACGGCGCGTACAGGCGATGGTGCTTCGCCGCGCTGCCGAAATCCCAGATGTACGGGTCGCCCGTGCCGGTGAGCAGCGAGTAGCGCGTGAGCTTGTCGCGCGCCCATTCGCCGATGACGGTGCTGGTGGTGTAGCGGATGTTGTGCTGGTCGAACGAAAGCAGCCCGCCCAGGCCCGAGGTCGCGAGAGCGGCGCGCACGCGCGCGAGACGATATTCGTGCAGCCGCCTGAAATTGATGCGCTCCTCGAAATCGACCTGGGTGTGACCCGGCGCCTGCAGCGGCCGCTTCCAGTTGTGGTGCGGGTCGATGTCGTCGGGCCGAACTATTTTCGGTTCGGCTGTCTTTTTCGGTTTGGCCATCGACTTTTTCCCAGGACGACTTTTCGCAGAACGCGAAGTATGCCACGCGAACGCTCTAATTCGCTTTGATCCCCGCCGTCTTGATCAGTTTGGCGTTCGACTCGAATTCCTGCTTGATCATCGCTTCGAAATCGGGTAGCGACATCGTCAGAGGATCCACGCCCAGCTTGAGGAAGCGCTCGCGCACGTCGGGCGAGTTCACTGCCGCGTTGAATTCCTTGTTCAGCCGCAGGACGATGTCGCGCGGCGTTTTTGCCGCGACCAGGGCGCCTATCCAGAAGTTGTAGTCGGAGTTCGGATAGCCCGCTTCGACGCTGGTGGGGACGTCGGGAAAGAGCGCGCTGCGCTTTGCCGACCCGACTGCAAGCGCGCGCAGCTTGCCTTCCTTGACTTGCGGACCCACCTGAAACGGAAGCGCAAAATAGAAATCGGCGCGCCCGGTGAGGACTTCGGTGAGCGCATCCGGCGCGCCCTTCATGGGCACCTGCAGCACCTCGATTCCCGCGGAGATGCGAAAGCGCTCAAGGTTCATGTGCGTGGAGCTGCCGATTCCGGCCGTCGTGGCGACGAGCGCTCCGGGCTTGGCCTTGGCCGCAGCGACGAGGTCAGCGATGCTCTTGTAGTTCTTGGCTGTCGAGACGACCAACACGGTGGGAACCGTGCCCAAGGTCGCTACCGGCGTAAGATCCTTCGGGTCGAGCGGTCCGGGGGAAAGCAGCGGCGCCACCGTGAACGCGGAGGTGTAGATACTGATCACATGTCCGTCCGGATCGGCCTTGGCGACGTAAGCAGCGCCGATCAGCCCGCCCACGCCGAGCTTGTTCTCGACGATCACCGGCTGGCCGAGACTGGCCTGCAGCTTTTCGGCGACGATGCGCGCCGTCGTGTCCGAGGCGCTGCCCGGCGTGACGCCCGAAACGAGGTGGATGGTCTTGCTGGGAAAAGTCTGGGCGGCGGCGATGCCCGGGACGAGCATTGCTGCTGCGAGCCAGGTCCACCGATTGCGTCTTGACATGGTCATTCTCTCCTGTGTTCGGCCGTCAAGTCCTGGGCAGCCCGAGCTGCCCGGCAAGCCAGTCGGCCGTCCGGCTTCGATAGCGATAGGGGCGATTGTTGGCATTGTGCCCGCCGTCCTCGACGATCAGCAACTCTACCGGACCGGAGACGCTCTTCGCCAGCCGCTCGGCGTGCGAAGCCGGCACGAGCCGGTCCTGGCGCCCGGTCACGATGAAGATCGGGCAGGCGATTTTCGCCGCAGCCTCTGTCATCGACAGGGTCGCGGCGTGGCGCAGCGCATCGGCCTCGGTCGCACAGTGGCTGCGCACGCGAAACGCTTCGCGCGTCAGCACCGGCAGCGCGCCCCAGATTTCCTTCCATTCGAACGGCCCGGAGAGCGCGATACAGGCGCGGATGCGCTTTTCGTATGCGCTCGCGCGCGGCGCGTAGTAGCCGCCGAGGCTCACGCCCCACATGGCGATCTTCGCAGCGTCGAGATCGGCGCGCTTTTCGATCCAGTCGCACACCGCGCGCGCGGCGCGTTCGTAGTCGCCGCAGATCGGGATCTCGTACTCCGCCTCGCCCTGCCCGGGCCCGTCGATCGCGAGGATCGCGATGCCGCGCGCGAGGAAAGGCTCCGCGTAGGCGTGCAGCTCCTCCTTGGTGGAATCCAGGCCCGGCGCCATGATCAATATCGGCGACCGTCCCGTCGCGCCCGCCGGCCGCCGCAGTATTCCATAGAGCGTCTTGCCCTCGAACGGTATCGCGACGCGCTCGCCTGTCGGGCGCATGAGCGAAAGCGCCGCCTTGTAGCAATCGACCGAGCGCAGGTGCGCGTCGCGCATCTGCTTCTGATCGTGCACGAAAACGAACTTGGCGAAGTGGTAGTACATCGCCGCGCGCACCAGGTGCTCGCCGGCAGTGAGCTGGTACCCTTCGGAGAGCGCTTCGCGCCCGAGCGTCTCGTGCACCTTGCCGCGCTCGCACCAGGCGCGGCACCAGTCCTCCCAGCGCCCGATTCCGGCTGTGACCTCCTCGAAATCGGCGAGCAGCACGCCGTTCGAGACGAATCTCGGCGCCCAGTGCGCGATCGCCGTCGCGACGCGCGGGTCGGAGGATCTTGTTTTCGTTTCCACTTCGGACATTGAAGAATCAGTCAATTCCGTAAATGCACCTCGCACAGTACAACAAATTGATAGCACCGATTGTAATTCTTCGCCATCGGTGGGATAGTCACCAGTGTTTGCCGGTGGAAATACGAAACACCGCAGGGGGAAACGGAATGAAACACGGAGTCTCGACACTCGCGCTTGCGCTCGCCGCGGCCACCGCTCATGCGCAGCGAAGCGATCTCAACGAAACGCAGCTGCTCGGCCGCCAGGTCTTCGCGCAGTCGTGCGGCATCTGCCATCTGCAGCCGTCGATGGGCGTCAAGACCTACGGGCCGCCGCTGAACAAGGCCTCGGCTGGCGGGAACGACGAGGTCATGCGCGCGTTCATCGTCAACGGCAGCGACCGCATGCCTGCGTTCAAGTACTACCTCAAGCCCAGTGAGATCGACGCCATCATCGCTTATCTGAGAACTGTTCCAGGAGAATCCCGATGAGCAAGGTACTCGCTTCACTCCTCGCCTGCGCAACGTCCGTGCTCGCGGCGAGCGCGGCCCACGCGGTCGATCAATCGCTGAGCGGCGCGATCACGTCGCGATCCGGCCAGAAACTCGAAGGCGTCACGGTATCCGCCAAGCTGGAGGGCTCCACCATCACCACCAGCGTGTATACGGACACCGCGGGCGATTATTTTTTCCCGCCCCTGCCCGCGGGCAAGTACCGCGTGTGGGCGCAGGCGCTCGGCTTTGAAACCAGCAAGGGCGCTGTCGAACTGTCCGCGGCGCGGCGAGCGGATTTCACGCTGCAGGAGATGACCGACCCCGAGCGGCGCTTCCGCCAGCTGCCCGGCGAGATGATGGTCGCGGCATTGCCGGAGGCGAGCGCCGACGACGCCCGCGCCAAGAAGATTTTCCTGAACAACTGCACCGGCTGCCACTCGACCAGCTACGCGCTGCAATTCCGCTTCGACGAAGCCGGCTGGAGCAAGATCATCGATCTGATGAAAGTCGTGCCGGTCACCGGCGTCTATCCGGGGCCGAACGCGAAGTCCAACCAGATCATGGAGCGCCACCAGAAGGAGCTCTCCGCCTACCTCGCGCGCGCGCGCGGCCCGGGCGAGTCGTCGATGAAGGCGGTGGCGCGTGCGCGGCCCACCGGCGAAGCGGCGCGCGCCGTCTGGACGCTCTACGACCTGCCCCTCAATCCCGATGCGGGCATCGGCACCCGCTACAACCCGAACGACGGCACCGACTGGTCGCTCGGCACCACTTCGAAAATGGGCCAGCTGCCGCACGACGGCGCGCTGGGCCTGGACGGCACGATCTACTTCACCAGCAACAACCCCAACCGCGGCGTGACGATCGGCAAGGTCGATCCCGTGACGGGCGCGGTCAAGTACCTTAAGGCCGACGCGGCGAACGGCTTGGCCGCCACCACGCACGGGCTCGCGCGCGACCGCGCGGGCAACCTCTGGTTCGACGTCAACCCGGGCCGCCGCGCGCTCGGCAAGCTCGACACCGCCACCGAGAAAATCACGATTTACCAGACTCCGGAGGGCATGTCTCCGGTGGGCGGCGCGGTAACGATAGACGTGGACGGCAAGGGCATGATCTGGGCGTCCACGCCCAGCGGCGCCGTGCGCTTCGATCCGGTGGCCGAGAAGTTCACCGAATTCAAATCGACGATCCCCGAGCGCAACCCGAAAGGCTCGGGCGCGACCTACGGCGCGGCCGGCGATCGCGACGGCAACGGCTGGTGGGCGCAGATGGCGATGGACACCGTCTACAGGGGCGACGTCGCCACCGGCAAGGCGATCGAGATCAAGATGCCCGACGTCAAGGTCGATCGCCTGTTCGGCGCAGATCGCGCCTTCTACGAGACCGTCAGCGACCTGGGCTTCAACGCTCCCCTGCCGTGGTCGCAGGGTCCGCGCCGCATGGGCACCGACAAGAACG
>WNFV01005300.1_pt1 | contig 40239 bp, 42 predicted proteins | sample 5400101 | NCBI WGS metagenome assembly WNFV01 (sample SAMN13153361, study PRJNA577476) | soil metagenome | isolation source: 115 cm soil or saprolite under grassland replicate 1 | place: USA:California | collected 2016-06-15 | reverse complement strand
AATTGCCGGAGCAATTGAGTAAGCGACATCTCTGTAGAGAGATTATCCGAATGATTTAATTCTGCAAGGTTTTGTCGAAGATCAGCAATGGCGTCATTCAACACGGTAACAGACCTCTCCAACCGCAGACCTAACTCGGTCTCTGGTTTGGTCAATCGAGCAGCGGACTCTACGAGCAGCCCCGCGGTATAGACTTTCTGGATTGCACCATCATGCAACTCGCGTGCCAAGCGTCCATGCTCGGCGTTAATGATCTGGCGTTGCTCCAGTTCCTCGATCTTTCGCTGACTCTCCAGGCTGAATACTTCCAGCGAGCGGATTACAAATACAGCTATCAGTACGCTGATCATAGTCCGAAAAATAATCGCTGGAATACCAAAAATTTGTTCAAAAGTTTCTGTATTCAGGATGTTGCCCGGAAAAAAGTTAACCGGCGGCGGAATCAGGCCACCCAAAACGGCATAAATACCCAATGAAACGCCAGCAACCCGTAAGGTCCGGTAAATGATCGGGACGTTCAACGGCTTGATGCGCCGGATCGCATGTACACGCAAACCGTAAGCAGCGAGTGCTCCACCAGGAAATCCAATGAAATAACGGGCGAGAGCATTCGCATTACGACCCCATGTACCAAGGTTAGAAGTTACAGGTAACAATATAAAAAACGTCATAAGAGCCCATATAGCCAAGATGATTGCGGGAACTCCCCGCAACCAACCCGCGCCATTGAACGGGCGTAGTACCGAGAGGCCAAATTCAAACAGGCAAGCAAAGGACACTGCAAGCAATATAAGTTGAATGACAAGCAGAAACTTGACGACAATCGGATTAAGATAGCGAGCTTGAATGGGGATAAACAGATCGCCCCATTCATTGAGCGCATGTGTGATACCAAATGCTGCAAGCCACCTTAAGCTGCGCGCTAGCTCCAAACGCGACGATTGTTGTACCTGGAGAATAATGGCAAAACCGAGAATAAAGAAACCCAGCCCATAAACAAACAGAATGATTTCCCGGTTTAAGCGGAAGAATTCACTTAATGAAATCATGAAATTAAGGATACCATAGGACAGATGATAGATGACTGTATGAGAAACCCACAAGCTAGGAAAAATCAGGATTGTGGAAAACAAATAACTAGTTTACAATACGGTTGCTCGTCGGCAGGGTGCCCCCCTCACTCTGTTGGCGGGCATTTTTTTATTCCTCTCTCATCCATCTCCTTACAGCCTCACGCGGATGGACGTAGGCTGCCATCTTATCCAATAGTTTGCTGGGATCAGAGTCATAGGTTAGAGCATTACGGTGCTCTACAAAGATAAAGCCCTCTGCCACTGCATGATCAATCGCGGCAAGCAACGGGTTGTAATAATCACGAACGTTAAGCAGGCCAACCGCCTTTTCGTGCGCGCCGGTTTGTGCCCAGGTGATTGTTTCGAACAGTTCGTCCCATGTACCAAAGCCGCCGGGCAAAGCAATATAGCCCTCAGCCAATTCGTGCATACGTGCTTTCCGTGAGTGCATATGATCGACAACATCCATGCGGGATAGTCCCTGGTGCGCTAAAGCAGGAGTGTTCATCGTGGGGATGATTACCCCGATAACCTCACCGCCCGCCTCCAGTACGCCATTCGCTACTGCACCCATCAGACCCGTCTTACCTCCGCCAAAAACTAAACGGATGCCTCTTTCAGCGAGAGTCCTGCCCATCTGCCGCGCGGCAGCTATGTAGTCCGGATGAACCGAATCAGATGATCCGCAAAAAACACAAATTGATTTCATGACTTATTCATCTTTGAATTATAAAATCGAAACTTCAGTGGTTTGAGCATAACTGTACCATAAAACTTTTAAAGATTTCCAATGCCGGGCTTTCAGCAGGTTAGAATTGTATAAGTGCCACCTTCGTGCGCTTGACTCGTCAATAACGCGGTGATAAGAATGACCCTATGGAATACAAGGACTATTATAAAATCCTCGGTGTAGAACGAAAAGCCGGTGCGGATGAAATCCGCAAGGCTTATCGTAAACTTGCCATGCAACATCACCCAGATCGTAACCCAGGCGATAAAAAAGCAGAAGAAAAATTCAAAGAGATCAACGAAGCTTACCAGGTGCTCTCTGATTCGGAGAAGCGCGCTCGTTATGACCAGTTAGGAAGTGCCTATTCCAACTGGCAGTCGAGAGGCGGACGCCCAAGCGATTTCAACTGGGGCGATTGGTTTTCGCCTGGCGGTGGTAGTACACGTGTTGAATATGAAAACGTGGACGATCTCTTCGGAGGAGCGGGCGGTTTCTCGGATTTCTTCCGTATGATCTTCGGTGAAGCAGCCAGAAGCTCGCGTGGGCGTCAAGCGCAAGGCTACCAGCAAGCCATGGAGATCAGTTTCCAAGAAGCATATGAAGGCACAACACGGCAGATCCAGACCAATGGAAGAAAGATTCAAGTGCGCATTCCGCCGGGAGTGAGAACTGGCTCGAAGGTGCGCGTGGCAGGCGCAGGCCCTGAAGGGCTCGATTTATATCTGGTTGTAGATGTTGCTGAAGATAATCGTTTTGAACGTGATGGATACGATCTACATACCACGGCAACCATCAGTGTATTTACCGCGATATTAGGTGGTGAAGCAGATGTGGAAACGCCAGCAGGAAAGGTCAAACTCAGCATTCCAGCAGGCACACAACCAGAGCAGGTCTTTCGCTTGGCAAGCCGTGGAATGCCGCAGGTAAAAGACCCGAATACAAAAGGCGATTTATATGTAAAACTTAAAATACAAATCCCGCGTTACCTATCCTCCAAGCAAAGAGAATTGATAGAAGAGGCCTCGCGGATTAAGTTTTAGTTGAGCAGTGCAGTAAGGAGAAAAATGATAATTAAACGAATGAGCGCTGTTTTAGTGGTACTAACTTTAGCAATTATTGCTTGCCAGACACCAGGAATTGCACCGTCTCTTGCCCCGACCGTTCAATCGGTTCCAGTTCCGAACAATCAACCTGCACCATTGGACGCCACCAGCCCCGTCGAACAACAAGGCATCCTGGCTGATCTATATGAAAAAGTCATCCCCAGTATCGTTGCAGTTCAAACTTCGACCGGTTTAGGATCGGGATTTGTCTTCGATGGTCAAGGACATGTTGTGACCAATTTCCACGTTGTCGAAGGGACGAATCAAGTGGAAGTGGACTTTATGTCTGGATACAAAGCTTATGGCAAAGTCATCGGCACCGATCTGGATTCAGACCTGGCAGTCGTTGAAGTACAGAATGCACCCGCTGAAGAACTGCACCCTGTTGCTCTTGGCAATTCAGAAGAACTCAAAGTTGGACAAACAGTGGTGGCGATCGGTAATCCGTTCGGCTTGAATGGTACGATGACAGTGGGTATTGTCTCAGCGCTTGGCCGCACAAGCGAATCGGCACATTCGACCGCCGAAGGTTCCTTCTTCACGGCAGGCGATCTGGTTCAGACCGACGCGGCAATCAACCCAGGAAATTCGGGCGGCCCACTTCTCAACCTGAACGGTGAGGTGATAGGCGTCAACCGGGAGATACGCTCGGTCAGTACCGCAGGCAATGGACAGGCTGTCAATTCAGGCATTGGTCTGGCAATCTCATCAAACATTGTCAAGCGTGTGGTTCCAGTGTTGATTTCAAAGGGAAAATATGATTATCCCTACCTGGGGATCTCTTCATTCTCCGATCTGAGCTTGGATGTGATCAACGAGTTAAAGCTGAAATCATTCATAGGCGCTTATGTCACCGAGGTAGTACCCGGCGGCCCGGCGGATAAAGCAGGTATCAAAGCAGGCAACACGTCAACCAGTATCCCCAATCTTAATGCCGGTGGTGACTTGATTATAGCTATAGATAACCGCCCCATCAGCGGCTTCGATGAGTTGCTGGCCTATCTCATCACAAATAAACAACCAGGTGATACGGTCGTACTGACGGTACTACGTGGGGAAGAAAAAACGGATGTGAACGTCAAGCTCGAGAAACGGCCATAATAAAGTAGGTCACGCTTTTAGCGTGACCTACAATTTTTAACCAAATCTTTCTTCGCGCCACACGTCTGCGCGGTTGTGATAACCTGCCTGTTCCCAGAAGCCGCGCCTATCGCGGGGCATAAATTCCAGGGCTCTAAGCCACTTTGCACCTTTCCAAAAATAAGGGCTCTCCAGGTTTTTGCGTCCAGGGATAAAACCAACCACTCCGCGCAATGGATAGCCATGATCAGGTGTGATTGGCTCTCCGTTGAGATGAGTAGCCATCAAAAAGTTATCTTGTAACGCAACTTCCAATGGCAAATTGACTGTAAACCCATATTCTGCATGCTGCATCAAGTGAGTGGCCTTCGGTTTAATTTTGATCAGGCCGTTATCTACAAGCGCCTTTAGAGAGACACCTTCCCACACCGTATCAAATTTGCTCCAGCGCGTAACACAATGGATATCCATTTTGATCTGGGTACGCGGTAGTTGATTAAACTCATCCCATGTCCAGCGTTTCTCCTCCTCTACTTCGCCCCAGACACGGAAATCCCAGGTGGCCGGATTGAAAGAGGGCACTGGGCCATAATGCAGAACCGGGAATTTAAGTGTCAATGACTGGCCAGGCGGAAGTCGGCCTTCGTTACGAACTCGTTCTTCCTCCTTACGTCGATCGGGACCTTCAAAAGAAAACATCTTTTCCTCACTTTCTAGAAAGCTTCGCGCTGCGAAGTCCCAATGTTCTTCCCTGGACTGTCCGTCCAGGACAGGCTGGGGAGCGTAGTCGAAGCGCGGACAACTTAGAAATATAAAATTTACTTGTGCCTTGTCCTTCGACTGCCGCGAGCCCCGTCCTGGCCCGCCTGTGCCTGCGCTATACCTACCCTGCCGGTAGGCACGGGCAGGTGCAGGTAGGACGAATACACCAATAACTGCATGGCATAGACTCTACAATAGCCCGCATTGTTACTTACTAAAGATTACAAGTTTCTTAACAGGGGCAAAGTATAGACGAAATCAAAATCCGGGTCAATTTCGCTGAAGTTGGCCCACAGGGGTGCTCGCCTGCACTGCACCGCATCTGTCCTGGCGGGCGGTGCCAGGGAACGCAGTGCGGTGCAAGTGTCGCGAAGACTTCGGCCTACAAACTTGTATAGTTACACTTCAAGTAAAAACTTTATAATAGGCCAATTCCCGGGTGAGAGGAGAAATAAATGAAGAAACCCACCTTCCAACAACGATTTCAATACTGGTTCGATAAATTCATGTCGCGCGGCACCTCCGCGATGCTCATTGGCTTACTTATCCTCTCAGGCTTGATTATTTTGCTGGCCGCAGCACTCGTAAAGATCACTAACAGCGCGCCGAATGGGGAGAGTTTCCTGCAGGTCGCGTGGATGGGGTTGCTGCGTACTCTTGATTCAGGCACAATGGGCGGGGACACTGGCAAGCCAATTTTTCTGGCCTTGATGCTCTTCGTCACGTTCGGCGGCGTGTTCGTTGTCAGCGCCTTGATTGGCATCATCAATAATGGTCTCGAGGACAAGCTCGACGAACTACGCAAAGGCCGATCGCTTGTGCTTGAAAAGGATCACACACTCATCCTCGGCTGGAACGCCCAAATCTTCAACATCATTTCTGAACTGGTTATTGCCAATGAGAATCGCAAAAGCGGCGCGGTGATCGTCGTATTGGCAAGTCAGGATAAAGTCGAGATGGAAGACGCGATCCGCGAACGGGTTCCTGACTCTAAGAACACGAAAATCATCTGTCGTTCGGGTAATCCGCTCGATCTAACCGATCTAGAAATCGCCAGCCCGCAAACCGCACGTTCGATCATTATCCTGCCTGAAGGAAGCGATCCGGATACGCATGTTATCAAATCTGTCTTAGCGATCACAAACAATCCGAAACGCCGGCAGGAACCATATCACATCGTCACACAAATTCGAGAACCAAAGAATATGGATGTGGTCAAGATGGTCGGCCAAAAAGACAAAGTCCTGCCCATTCTTACAAATGACTTGATTGCACGCGTGGTCGCACAAACCTCACGCCAGAGCGGCCTCTCGATTGTGTACACCGAGCTGATGAATTTCGGCGGTGACGAAATTTATTTCAAACAGGAGCCTAGCCTTTCAGGCAAAACATACGGTGAAGCTCTCTTAGCTTATGAAACTTCCGCGGTGATGGGTCTGCGCAGAGTGGATGGAACGATCGCAATGAATCCACCAATGGACACACGCATCGAACCCGGTGAGCAGATCTTTGCCATCGCCGAAGATGACGACAAGATTCAACTCTCTGTATCTCCGCGCATCTCCGTGGATGAAAGCCTGATTCAGAAAACAAGTAATGTCACTCACCCGAAACCGGAGAAGGCATTACTCCTCGGCTGGAATCGTTCCGGCGCAACCATCATTCGCGAGCTTGATAACTATGTTGCCAAGGGCTCACAGGTCACTGTCGTCTCGGATATTTATAACCTCGATAAGCAGATTAGACTTGCAAACGGAAAACTCGCTAACCAAAAAGTGACCGTGCTCGAAGGCGATATCCGCGACCGCGACCTGCTCGAAAAACTCAATGCCCCCGATTATGACCATGTGATTGTTCTGGCTTACAGCCACCTCGAGCCGCAGGAAGCAGATGCAATCACGCTCGTCTCACTTCTGCACCTGCGCGATATCGCGGAAAGAGATGAGACACCTTTCTCCATCGTCAGCGAGATGCTTGACCTGCGCAACCGTGAACTGGCTGAAGCCGCCAAAGTGGATGACTTCATCGTCAGCGAGCATCTCATCAGTTTGATGATGGCACAGCTTTCCGAAAATGACGAACTTTTCGGGGTCTTTACTGATATTTTCGACCCTGAGGGTTCGGAGATTTATCTCAAGCCAATAGGTGATTATGTGTTCACAGGACAACCGGTGAACTTCTATACAGTTACCGAAGCTGCGCGCCGCCGCGGTGAAACGGCTATTGGTTATCGCATCATGAGTGAGGCCGGGAATTCGAGCAAATCATATGGGGTTCATACTAACCCGAAGAAAAGCGAGAAATTGATCTTTGCTCCAGTAGACAAGATTATTGTGATTTCGAAGGATTAATTCACCATATAGGGGATGGCAGCTGCCGTCACCTACATGGTCCAAACATGAATATGAGAGCCACTTTTTGAAACCGATGGTTTTCATATTCCATGACACCCTTCCACGAGATATACGTAAATATAAACAGAAGTAAAACTGCCAATGAACAATAAGGAGATGCTACTATGACTGGCCTAATTTTACTCGTTGGTCTATCGGTCGTGATAGTAATTTTGCTCATTTTACTATCCGGCGTTCGTGTCATTCCCAACACGCGTATCGGTATTGTTGAAAAACGCTTCAGCCCTAAGGGTTCGATAAAAAGCGGGTTTATCGCCCTGAACGGCGAAGCTGGTTTTCAGCCCAAGGTATTGCGTGGCGGTATCCATTACCTGATGTCTGTCCAGTATGTTGTCCATGCCGCGCCGCTCGTGACCATTCCGCAGGGAAAGATTGGTTACATCTTCGCGCGTGACGGCAAACTGCTCGACTCTACGCAAACACTTGCCTCCAACGTGGATGTGAGTGATTTTCAGGATGTGGAAGGATTTCTGAAGAATGGCGGTCAGCGCGGACCACAACGCCGTGTTCTCCGTGAAGGTACGTACGCAATCAACCTTGTTCAGTTCATCGTCCTCACCGATGGGCGCGTTTATTCCCTACCACTTAGCCGCGAAGATATGGATGTGATCCAAAAGATGGCGAATGTGATTGCCGAACGCAATGGGTTTGTCCCCGTCATTATCAAGGACACAGACGACAAGATCGGTATTGCGACCGTCCACGATGGGCCGTCGCTGGGGCAAGGTGAGATCATCGCCCCAGTCGTTGGTGATGACCCAAAGGACGCTGACACCTATCATAACAAATTCCAGGACCCTGACAAATTCCTGAAAGCAGGTGGCTTTCGCGGTCGCCAGCTGCAGGTTTTGGTGGAAGGCACATATTACGTCAACCGCCTGTTCGCCACTGTTGAGATGATCCAGAAGACAATCATTGAAGTGGGTAATGTCGGTGTGGTTGTTTCCTATACAGGCGAAACGGGCGAAGACCTTTCAGGAATGGACTATCGCCATGGCGAACTGGTAACACGCGGCAAACGCGGCGTGTGGGAAGAGGCACTCCTACCGGGCAAATATGCATTCAATACCTATGCAGGCAAGGTTGTCTCGGTACCTACCACCAACTTCATTCTTAAATGGATCAGCAGCCAGACCGGCTCACATCATTTCGATGAAAACCTGACCGAAGTTTCGCTGATCACCAAGGACGCCTTCGAGCCATCCCTGCCCCTCTCCGTGGTGGTTCATATTGACTATAAAAAAGCCCCGCTGGTCATTCAACGCTTCGGCGATATCAAGCGCCTTGTGGAACAGACCCTTGACCCAATGGTGGCAGCCTACTTCAAGAATATCGGTCAGACGCGCACCTTAATCCAGTTGTTGCAGGAACGAAGTGACATACAGAAAATCGCAAGCCAGGAGATGAAGGTAAAGTTTGAGCATTACAACCTGGAGCTGGAGGAAGTGCTGATCGGTACACCCTCCTCCCCCGAAGGTGACGTTCAAATTGAAACCATTCTCACACAGTTGCGCTCACGTCAGATTGCCACCGAACAAGTGGAAACCTATGGACGACAGGAGCAGGCTGCCGTGAAAGAACGTGAACTCCGCGAGGCGGAATCCCGTGCCCAAATGCAGACCAGCATTACAGAATCTGAGTTGAGCATCAACGTGCAGGCGAACCAGGGTAAGGCAGATTATCAACGCTCCATTCAACAGGCCGCACAGATTCGTGCGCTGGCAGAAGCGGAAGCCGAGAAGATCGCTCGCATTGGTATCGCACAGGCTCTTGCAACCGAAGAACAGGTTCGCGCCTATGGTGGACCGCAGTTCCAGGTCACCCAGCAGGTTCTCAATCGCTTTTCCGAAGCCGTTCAACAATCGAAGGTGGATGTCGTCCCGCGTGTGGTCGTCGGCGCAAGCAAGGACGGTGGCTCGGGCAATATCATGGAAGCCTTGCTTACCATGCTGCTCTCCGATCGCTTTGGGGCGCTCGCCAATGAGGCACAAGGCAAACGCTCGGAGGAGGTCGAACAACTACGCGCTGAAATTCGCAAGAGCATGACCGGTAAAGCGGACAAGAAAGAGTAACGCAAATGGGCGAACCCAACAGGTCGCCCTTATTTTTTCGAAGTTTTCCAACAATAGAGTGCACACAGTTAGCCGCGAATTACGCTGACCTGCGCGAATTTAATCATAAAAATTCGCGTCAATTCATGGAATTCGCGGCTGATTGGAATTCCCGCTAATCTCGACAAAGCCTCTTCCGAATAAAAACAAATCGAATTCCGTTTACAAATTGGCAGAGGAAAAATAAAGAAAGGAATGTTTGAGTGACGGCCGCCCGCGTGAACGAAGTTGAAGACCTGGTCATAAAGGCTCAACACGGTGACAGGAATGCATTTAGTGAGCTGGTCCACCGCCATTCCCAAGGTGTGATCAATGTCATCTACCGTCTTTGTGGTGACTCTCAACTGGCAGAGGATGCTGCGCAGGAGGCATTTATCCATGCCTGGTTAAAACTCTCCACTTACCAGCTGCACACATCCCTCCGGAATTGGTTGTATCGCATTGCCATCAACATTGCCATAGACGCTTTGCGGAAGGAGAAGCACCTCGCGTCTGTTGAGTTGTCGGAGCGAATGGCTGCTCCTGAACCTACACCAGAAGGAATGCTCACCAGCCGGGAACGAGCGATTTGGATACAAAAAGCAGTTTTAACTTTGCCCCCGGCATGCAGAGCAGTGCTCGTGCTGCGTGAATATGAAGAGCTTTCCTATCAAGAGATCGCTAGCACACTCAATATTCCCATTGGAACAGTGATGTCTCGATTAAATTATGCACGCAATCTATTAAGAGCAAACTTGAAGACACAATTATTCAACTATGTGGAGGTGGAAAATGTCTGAGCAGCACATCACCCAATGGGTGAACACCTACTTAGACGGTGAATTGAGCAGCCATCTGGTTCGCCTGGTTGAAACCCATTTGGTTGAATGCCAGGCTTGTCGCGAAGAATTCAAGTCTCTACGTCAATTATCGGGCATTTTACAGGAAGCCCCGCTCCCTGAACAAATCTCTCCCGAGCGTTTCGCATCCCAGGTAGCTTTACGCCTGCCACCCCGGCCAGTTACACCCATTCGCAATAAAGCGCTCGAAGTGGGCTGGTGGCTGGTCCCGATTGGTCTGATGGCTTTATTGATATTGATCCAAGTCACATTCGCCTTCAGCGACTGGATTTCAACAGGAATAGATTTGGGCTTCATAAGCAACACAGCAGGATGGGCTTTATTTAACTCATCTCAAGCAGCTCAATTTACATCAGCTTTAGGACAATTTGGTCTGCTGGGTGGGAGCAGCCTCGAATGGGCAACGTGGAGTGAATCATTAACGAGGACTATTTTTTCGCAAATTACATGGCAGGTCTCAATTGCCATGCTCTACTTGAGTTGGATGGTGATTTGGTGGGCACGTCAAAAGCGGCAGGTGCCTGGTCAACCCTTGGAAGCTGGCAGCCAGCCCACGGTCGAATCATGAACGAATTGGTTAAGGAGAAATATGGATCCTATTAAAATTTTGCAACGCTCCTGGCACATCTTATGGAGCTATCGAACACTCTGGGTCTTCGGTCTGATGCTGGCTTTGGCAAGTGCCGGGTCGCATGGTAATGGCTCGAATAATGGTGTTCAATATCAGAGCGATGGACAAAGCTCTCAGGCACCACTTCCGGAGAATATGCGCGAGGCCTTCCAGGAAATGACCAGAGAAATGCAAAGAGTCTTCAATGAAGGCTTCTCCGAGGCAGGCATTCCAAAGGAGGAATTGACTGCCTTGATCTGGATCGGCGTGATTTTTATTCTGTTCAGCTTGGTATTGGGAGTGATCGTGGCAATCGCTCGTTATATATCAGAGACCGCGGTCATCCGCATGGTGGACGAGTACGAGAATACGGGGAACAAGATGACGATCCGCGAAGGATTTCGCATCGGCTGGTCTCGTACCTCCTGGCGGTTGTTCCTGATCAACCTGCTGGTAAACCTGCCTATCATCCTAGTTGTCATATTGCTCCTCATTCTTGGAGTGATACTTTTCCTGACAATTTCAGAGACGAATGGTCAGCCTCCGATTTTTACCATAGTTGGTTCCATCGGCATTGTGATCCTGGTCACCTTTGTCGCGGTCATCGTCAGTATCCTACTGCGCCTCTTGCGTCAATTCTTCTGGCGAGTCTGTGCGCTTGAAAACGCGGGCGTAGGAGAATCGTTGCGTCGCGGGTTTCAAATGGTACGCGAAAACTGGAAGAACGTCGGGGTGATGTGGCTGGTGATGATCGGGCTGGCAATAGCCTGGGCAATTGTGTCTATCGTAGCAGCTATTCTAACCCTCCCTATCGTTCTGCTTACAAGCTTGATCGGAATCACCGTAGCAGCCATCCCGATCCTGCTCGCGGTCAGTATCGCCAGCCTATTCTTAAGTGGCTGGTTACCCTGGATCGTTGGTATCCTCTTTGGGTTGCCACTGTTTTTGGTAATCGCCCTCTCGCCGTGGCTCCTGCTTGGAAGCTGGCAATCCGTCTTCACATCCACTGTATGGACTTTAACTTACCGTGAACTAAAGGCACTCCCGGCTTTGGCTACAGAAAGTAAGCCCATCCAGGTCTAGGCATTCTATCAACCAATAAATAGAGGCTTTGGAATGCAAGGCCTCTATTTATTTTATGAACTCAATTAAGTAAGTTGCGGTACTAGGCTGACTCAACATTTAATAAATCTGAAATAATCTTTACCATCTCATTTCTTACCTGGCGAAAAACCTGCATCCGTTCATCATCGGTTCCCTCCACCTTGGCCGGATCAATAAAACTGTGATGGATGCGTTTTCCCGCTTTCCCGGGCCAGATTGGACATTCCTCGGCGGCTGAATCGCAGACGGTGACAACGAGATCAAAATCCTTGGTAGGCAATTCATCAATATTTTTTGATCGCCCTGAATGGGTAATACCAATTTCAGCCAAAGCCTGAATCGCCATCGGATGGACATAACCGGCAGGTTTGGTACCAGCCGAAAACGCCCGCCAGTTTTCACTGTAGCGGGCGTTGACAATTGCTTCAGCCATTTGCGAACGGCAAGAGTTACCGGTGCAAAGAAAGAGCACTGTATGGATCATCTCTGTTTTGGCTTCCAGAACTCCGAATCGGTGGCATTGATTTCAACCAACTCCCCTGTGACAATGAACACCGTGCGCTCGCAAATATTAGTAACGCGGTCTGCAAAACGCTCCAGGTTGTGAGCTACCCATAACAGCCAGTTGGCGCGCTCAATCGTCTTTGGATCGGCAATGACGAAGGTCATCAATTCGCGATAGACCTGATTATAGAGTGCATCCACTTCATCGTCTTCGACAGGTATGGAGCGTGCTAACTCGATATCTTCATTGACAAAAGCAGTCAAGGAGCGATGGAGCATATCGACGCCTTTCTGTGCCATGCGCGGAACATCAATCAAAGGTTTTAGCAGAGGGGCGTCACCCATGCGGAGGTTGATATTGGCAATGCCTTTGGCATAATCACCCATACGCTCCAACTCGGAAATAATCTCCATTGAAGAAGCAAGCAGGCGCAGGTCATGCGCCATCGGCTGTTGGGTGGCAATCAAGATCATCAACTGGTTCTCGATCTCAAAACGCTTCTTGTTGATCTCCCGGTCAAACTCCAGGCTTTTCTCGGAGGCTTTGAGATCGCGCTTCTTAAGCGACTCGACTGAATCCAGGAGCGCCTGCTCGACCATACTGCCAAGCACAAGCACGTTATCTTTGACCTGTTGTAGTTCGGTCTCAAAGGTTTTACGTAACATAAGGACCTCGTTTAATTCTTCCATTAATTATATACCCGATTAACCGAACCGGCCTGTGACGTAGTCTTCAGTACGTTTGTCTTTTGGGTTTGTAAAAATGCGGTTAGTCTCATTGAATTCGATCACCGTTCCCGAGCGTCTGTCTTCTGTCAGCATCATCATAGCAGTGTAATCGGAGACGCGGGCAGCTTGTTGCATATTGTGAGTCACGATCACAATAGTGTAATTCTTCTTGAGTTCATGTAACAACTCTTCGATCTTAAGGGTCGCAATCGGGTCGAGAGCCGAGGCGGGCTCATCCATCAAAATGACTTCCGGTTTGATGGAAATGGCACGCGCGATGCACAGGCGCTGCTGCTGGCCGCCTGAAAGGGATAAACCGGATTGGTGCAATTTATCCTTTACTTCATCCCACAATGCGGCTTGTTGCAAAGAGTTTTCCACCATTTCATCCATACTTCCTTTGTAGCCGTGGATACGGACAGTCCAGGCAATATTCTCGTAGATGCTTTTTGGGAATGGGTTGGGTTTCTGGAACACCATTCCGATGCGGTAGCGGACTTCAACAGGATCCACATCCTTGGCGTAAATATCTTGGCCGTTGAAGGTCACTTCACCTTTGATAGATGTATTTGCGTAAAGTTCGTTCATGCGGTTGAATGTGCGCAATAAGGTTGATTTGCCACAACCAGAAGGTCCGATAATGGCCGTGATCGCGTTTCTTTCAACCTTTAGATTGACCCCTGTCACGGCTTTGAAAGTGCCATAATAAATATCTAGATCATGGGTTTCAATGACATATTTATGATCAGAGTCATTATTCATGGTCATGCTTAGAATCTCCTGCTGAAGCGGTTGCGCAACAAAATTGCAGAGGCATTTAGACTGAGCAACATAATCAACAGCACAATAATGGACGCTGCCGCAAGGCTTCGGAATTCATCCTGCGGGCGCGAGGTCCACTGGTAAATTTGAATGGGTAGGGTCGTGAACTTTGAAAAGGGCGAGTTTGGATCAAAACTAATTGCTGTAGAGGCCCCCACAACGACGAGTGGCGCCGTTTCTCCGATCGCGCGCGAGACGGCCAGGATGGTCCCGGTTAAAATACCTGGCATGGCATTCGGTAATACATGAGACCAGACTGTTTGCCATTTGGTTGCACCAACGCCAAAACTTGCATTGCGAAGCGAGCGCGGCACTGCCCGAATCGCCTCCTGAGCGTTGATGATAATAATGGGAAGTACGAGCAAGCCCAGGGTAAATCCTGCTGAGAGCACCGTCCTCCCATTCGCCGTCGTTGGATCCACCAATCCAAACACCTCTCCACTGGTGAGGGCTTCCAACGTACGGACAAAAATAGCCAACCCTAAAATGCCATAAATAATGGATGGTACGCCCGCCAGATTATTAATATTGGTCTGGATAATTCGATTGAGCCGATTGTCTGAAGCGTATTCTTCCAGATAGATGGCAGCTCCCAAACCGATTGGAAAGGCCAACAAAATTGTGAACAGGATGGTCCAGAGTGACCCAAGGATGGCAGTGCGAACGCCAGCCGTCAGTGGCTCACTGGTCTGAGGTCTTACAATGAAGTTAGTGGTGAGCCAGGAGACAAAATCTAATTCAGCTTTTGGATGATCTTTAGCAACGGTTGCACGAATTTCATCCGCTTGGGTAAGTGAGGGCCATAAATTCCAAACTCCAACAATCTTGGGCCGGATCATCCTATCGACAACAAGTTGATAAACTTCTGCTTGGGAACGGTCAACAAAAGGCTTTTCATTATTCAATTTGTTGTACGCGCCGCTCGAAAGCTTGGATTGAAGCAGAGCCACTAACTGTTCTTTGCTTTGGTCTTGAACTTGTATGCCGTTCACCGCGAGTGAATCAGGGTCTACGCTGGCTTCATAAGCGACATATCCAAAAGCACCATCAATGATGTTGAGCATGAGCGCGATCAGCGCAATAATGCCGACGACAGTGGACGCTTGAAAGAGCATATGCCACATCACGCCTCTGCGGTTGCGTGCGTCAAGATTATTCGCAAAACCCTCAACGACTGCTATTTCTCTCATTCGTACACCTCACGGTAGCGACGCACAATCGCCTGGCTAATGACGTTGAGTGTCAGGGTAATCAAGAACAGAAACAACCCAAGCACGAAAATACTGTTGTAGTCTATAGAGTCATAACTTAAGTCGCCGCCCGAAATTCTCACAATGTGACCGGTAATGGTCTCTGCACCAACAAAAGGATTGAAGGTGAAATTAGGCCCCGCACCTGCGGCAACTGCCACGATCATTGTCTCACCAATCGCACGCGAGATACCAATGATGATGGCAGCGGCAATACCAGAAAGGGCCGCGGGAACCACGACCTGTACTGCAACTTCCAATTTGGTCCCGCCTACAGCATAGGCAGCTTCACGCAAAGAGCGCGGAACGGCGCTCAAGGCATCTTCGGTCATGGAAGTAATGAGAGGCAGGATAAGGATCCCCATCACCAGACCGGTTGATCCGAAATTCCCCTGTGTGTGGTTGCCATTTTGTTGAGGTTACCAAGTCAAGCAGATTCACATCCGGCATCTGGAAAAAAAGCAAAGCCTCTTTTCCAAGTTCATAAACGATACCGATAGTTACGAAAATGGAGAAAAAACCGCTGAAGAACAACAATGCCTGTATGATGCTCTCACCCCAACGTGATTTGCGGCGCAGGTCAATTGTCGATGCTTTCTTTTCCACATTCTTCATTGTCAACTCAGCCACGAAAGCATCTCCTTTCAAAACAAAAGTTTTATATTTTTGTTTTACAACAAATTACCTTCCCTTCCCATATAGAGGAAGGAAGGTTTAATTTTACAGTCTGAGAATTCAGATTACATGCCGATCGCCTTGTTCCAGGCGTCAAGACCTTCCTGAAGTTTGGCATCACTGACCGGGAAGTAACCAACATCACCGATCTCGTTGTTCACGTTGTTGAGGAAGAACAAGATGAACGCAGCAACCTGCGGTTTTTCCTGCATGATCTTCGCATCGCTATAGAGGAACAACGGGCGGGAGAGAGGATACTCTCCACTCTCGGCGGTCTCAGCAGTAGGGGCAATACTATTGACTGAGAGGGCAGTCAGCTTATCAGAATTTTCCTGATAGTAGGCAAATCCGAAGTAACCAATTGCATATTTGGAGCCTTCCACGCCCTGAACGAGAACATTGTCATCTTCAGAGAGCTGGAGGTTGGCCGCATTAAGAGCAGCCTCTTCGGCTTTTTTAAGATCAGGTTTGCCATCCGCACCTAGGTAAGCAGGACCCAATACTACCTCGACGAAGTAATCGAAGGTGCCGGAGTCGGTGCCAGGGGTGAACCGCTGGATGGGTTCGGCGGGCCATTCGGGGCGCACATCAGACCAATTCGTCGCGGTCGTAAAGATCTTAGCCAACTCTTCGAGGGTGACATCAGTAACAAAGTCGTTCTCCTTGCTAATCGTGATCGCCATCGCATCAATCCCGACCTGGAACGAAATCGGCGTGCGGGGCGGGTTCAGCGCCGCGCAGGATTCCACTTCAGTGTCCTTGATCTTGCGTGAAGCAGTGGAGATATCGGTTTCACCGTTCTTGCAGAAGCGTTCAAAGCCTGCACCAGAACCAATCGAGTCAATTGTCAAATTGCCAGTAAAACCTTCCTCTTCGAAACGCTGTTTCATACGGTCAGCAAGCGGGAAGACGGTGGATGAACCAGCAGCAATAATGTCACCAGAAACGGCATCAGGCGCATACATCGCCATCGGGTCTTCAGTGGCAGCTGTAGTCGCAGTAGCCTCAGAGGCCTTGGTTGGCTCGGTGGGGGCCGTAGTGGGCTGTGGTGCCGCAGTAGTGGTAGCCTGGTTGCCACCACAGGCTGCCAGCAAAAGGCTCATTGCAACCATCATGAACAAAACGGGACGAACAAATTTAAACATTGCTTTTCTCCTTTTAATTTAAATAACCTATGACATAGTACCAACCGGCTTTTAAGAACAATGGAAGAATAGGTTAACGTCTTGTTAAGAGAAAATAAGTGCCCGCCAGTTTTATTCTGGCGGGCACTGTCTTCTAGGTAAATTATGTAGAATAGATTCAGGCAGGATCAAACATCAATAGATGGAACTGATCGTGGGAAATGAACTTTTTCTTCCTCAGGTAGATCCAAATCCACTTCACCCAACTCATACAATTCATATCGAATACTGTCATCTCGCTTTGCGGCTAACAAAGCTGACCAAAAAGGAATTCCATATCGAATGTTGTCAGCACGCTTTGCTAAGCCCAACGCCGACCAAAAAAAGATGGCTACAAGAAGCAAAATTACCAAAAAGGATCCTAAACAGAGTTCTAGCACCCAAACCTCCTTAACACCTCACGCTCGAAACAACCCTCTGACAAAATGCTGATTCCTATTCCTTGTGGGTTATAACATCTCTTTTCCCAAAAACAGCCTAAGAACTTATTAATAACCGTCTACAGTTTTGATAGGGAAATTTGCTGGTTTTTAATAAAGGACAGAAATCTTTAGAAGGTTGTTCAATAAAATGCGACTGCCTGCTGTGGAAACAACAAGAGTTTCATAAGAGGAGGAAAAGATATCTAATCCCATTATCACCATTATTTGAAAGTTAACTAATGGAACGTCTGATAGGTTCTTCTGTTTCACCATCATCCCTCTTCGCTGCGACTACTGCCGCCCACAACAATAGTGTTATTGGCAGGGCAACAATCAGATAGATCACAATAGAAACATACAACATGTTATCTCCTTTTGATTTACGTTTTAGAGTTACGAAGGGCAAACACCGAATCTTGAATCAATGGTTGAGCCGAACTCTCCCAACGCCAAGTGTTGAGATCGGTCAACGCGCGATAAGCCGTAAGGTCCAATTGTAGAGGCGTGACCGAGACAAAGCCTTCAGCCAGAGCCCCCACATCCGAGCCGCGTTCCGGGACGCCGGTCGGTGCCTCCCCGCCGATCCAGTAATAGGGCCGGCCACGAGGATCCATCCGCTCATTCAAACGGCTATGGTAAACGCGCAAACCCTGACGAGTAAGCGTGATACCGCGAATCTTGTCTGCAGGTAAAAAAGGCACATTTACATTGAGCAGGATTTCCTGCGGGAGACCGTTCTCGATCACCTGTTGAACAACATGACCTGCTGCTCGCGCGGCGGGTTCAAAATCCACCTCACCAATATATCCTTCTATAATTTCAAGCGAAACTGCAATACCGGGCACGCCCGCGATCACAGCTTCCATTGCTGCAGTGACGGTGCCTGAATAAGTGACATCATGTCCATGATTCGCGCCGATGTTGATGCCAGATACAACCAGATCAACCGGTTCTTTAAAAAAGCCAAGCGCAGCCAGCGCCACACAATCCGAGGGCGCGCCGTCACAGGCAAAGGCTTGGGTTCCATCAGAAAGCCGAGCCTCTTTCACCCGCAAAGCGCGGTCGAGAGTTTTGACATGCCCACCACCGGACCAGTTATGGTCTGGTGCAAGGATGTTTACCTTTCCCAGTTTTCGCATTTCCTGTGTGAGCGCAAGCAAACCAGGGGCAAGAACCCCATCATCATTAGTGACTAAAATATGTTTTTCCATTACTTTCCTGCATTTAAGAACTTGCGACGTTTCTGAACCGTATCCACGTAGATAACGATCAACAAGCCAGTCGTCGTTACACTGAGAAAAATCGTTTCCATTTGGATCTCCTTACTGCACGGCCAGCGAAAAATGATTGAGTGCACTGGCCGCATACTTCACCAACCAACTCCCAAGGATCTTGACCGCATTCCACTCCTTACCCTTGCGGGCAACCGTCGTGCCATCATAGCTGTAGATTGTGTGTATATGCAAATCTGCGAGTCCCATATTTCTCCTTTTGCTCATACTCGCAGTGTATCAGGCGTCAGTTAAGGGCAAATCAAGGTCGGTTTAAGAGTTGGTTAACGATACACAAGAGCCCGGGAGGAGAACCGGGCTCTTGTGCAAAGGAGAGGAGAGAGAAACTTGGGCGGATGCTCAGGAAATATGCTCTCGTTGCTCAGCTAAAAAGAGACGACGCTTTTGTGAAGCGTCCACAATTACAACTGCAATCAGACCTATAATCGCCAGAGCAAGAAAGATTTCCATGCACATAGAATAACACGAATCAAGAAAACCGCGCTTTAGAGGAGCTTTGCATGTACAAAACAAAAATGTTAAGCCCATTCATCCTAAATTACGGGGAACAGATATTTATTACATAGTCCATCTATGTGCTGTAAACAGGCCATCTTGGAACTCACAAAAAACCGTTTACATTTCATTAACACCCTCTTCCCAGAGTGTTAATCCTTGTGTGTTAACTTAATTAAAACTGAATCCCAATGGCAGATATAAACGTATACCAAACCCTTCTAGACCAAGAACTGCGCCTCGCAAAAGATGATATCCTGATCCTCGGAAGCATGGTGGAGCAGGCGATTCTGGATTCAGTTAGGGCATTAAAAGAGCATGATCTGGAAAAATCAATTACTATTTTTGAAGGCGACAAAATCGTCAATTCAAGACGGTATGAGATTGAAAAGTTTACACTCGCAATTATGGCCACGCAACAGCCCACCGCGCGTGATTTGCGAATGCTCACCGCCATACTTGATCTATCCAGTGAACTGGAGAGAATGGGAGATTATGCAAAAGGAATAGCTGTGATTAATCTCCGTTCAGGCGGCCTGGGTCTGACAAAACTATTAAGAAACCTTTATGATATGTCTCTGAAATCGGTAGATATGCTTCATCGTTCTCTCACCGCATTTTTGCTCGAAGATACAGATCTTGCAAAAGCAATCATCGACGAAGATAACTTGGTCGATGATCTCTACAGCCAGCTCTATCATGACGTGCTCGAGAGTGTTGTGGACGATCCTAGTAATATCGAGCGTGTTAACTATGTCCTCTGGGTTGGACACAATCTGGAACGTGTGGCAGACCGCGTGACCAATGTCTGCGAACGTGTTATATTTGTAGCTACTGGAAGAATGGGTGAAATATCCACTCATTACACGGCCTATACTTATCAATCCCGCGATGCATAAGATTGCTGCAATTGATATTGGCTCGAACGCCATCCGAATGGTTTTGGGGAATGTCAACGGCACTTCAAAAGTGGAAACGATAGAGAATATTCGTCTGCCCATCCGGCTGGGGGGCGATGCCTTTACGCTGGGGCATTTACAGGAAGACACGATTCAACGGACAGTAGATGCTTTTATGCATTTTCATCATGTCGCAAGTGATTTTCACGTTTCAAAAATCCGTGCAGTTGCCACAAGCGCGATGCGTGAGGCCTCCAACAGTGATCTTTTAATAGATCGTGACGCTCTCTGAAAATCAGACCATTATTTCTACGGAAAGTTATAAAATGGGAACTGTACGCCTATTGGAGAAACTAGATGATGGTCATGAGACCCAGATTCATTCTAACCTATCGAAACGACCGTTCGGCCTGCTCGTCCGTGAATACGCCGAGGCTGCCCGTCAGCGTATAGACCGTGAACTTGGGAATACCAAGATCAACCTGTGTATTGGAACAGGTGGGAATGTGGAAGAAATGGGGAAACTGCGCCAGAAACTTTTCAATCACACAAGTGACAGGCAAATTACCCTCAGCGAATTACAAGACTTAATTGAAAGACTAAATAGGATGAGCGTCAGGGAGCGCATCCGCAGATTCAAATTGCGTCCAGACCGTGCAGATGTCATCCTGCCGGCCGCGATTGTGTTACAGATCATTGCCCGTGAAGCCAAGGTCAAGGAGATTGCCATTCCAAATGTCGGCTTGAAGGATGGTCTCCTACTTGAGATGGCAGATGAACTAGCCCGCGGGCTACACCTACCGCTCCGCGAACAGGTTTGGGAATCGGCTTTGCAGCTTGGGTTGAAATATCAATTCGATGCCGACCATGCTGGATTAACTGCAAAAATTGCAGGCCAGCTCTTCGATCAATCGAAGTCATTGCATAACCTCGGAGATGAGGAACGCCTGCTTTTGGAAGTTAGTGCATTGCTTGCGGATATCGGCCATTTCATCAATATGCTCGACCATGATAAGCATGGTTTCTACATTTTGAAGGCTAACCACCTGATCGGTTTGAATGATCGACAACAGGAAATCATCGCTAACCTGGTTCGTTACCATCGTCGATTGATCCCTTCCGAGCCGCGCACACCATGTCACTGGTGTGGCTCTCGCAGAGAATAAAAAGAACTGGCAGTTGACCCTGCACAGTAAAGGCGACCCAACACTTGAAAAATGGGCTTTAAATAAACGCCGCGCTCCCTTCGAGGAGATATTCGGCGTGCAACTTGAGATTATGGATAATTAATGACGACAAAAGCGGAGAAACTCTTGCTCGTTTCGATAGAAGAACGCTGGAAGAACTATCGCGTTCAACTAAAAACCTGTCGCCGCGAGTTCTCGGAAGAAGCGGTGCATGACTTGCGTATTGCTGCACGACGCCTTTTAGCCGTGTTGGATATTGTCCGCGCGCTCGATCCCCACTCTCGCGTTCAAAAAGCCCGCAAAGCTCTGAAGAATCAACTTGACTCTCTCGATGATCTGCGTGATTTTCAAGTCATGTTAGTAGATGTAGTGGAAACTATCGAAACTCTGCCTCAATTAAAACCTTTTGTCGAACAGCTTCGCAAGCGCAAGAAGGTCTTCCTACGCAGTGCGCGCAAGCAAACAAGAGAATCTCAACCGTCCGAACTATCTAGGCGCATTAAGAGAATCCATGATGGGTTGGAAAAATACTCCTATGATGGAGATTTTAACGCGCGACTGCTCAGTGCGGTGGATCAAACTTTTTTAACCGCTATACAGGTTTATAATCAGATGGCTGCGACTCAACCTGCAACCATCCACAGCTTGCGGATCGCGTTCAAGAAGTTTCGTTACATGGCCGAGATCGTCTTTCCTATTTTGCCTGCATAACCAGAGTCATATCTCCGCCGTATGCACGACTATCAAAGTATGATGGGGGTTATTCAAGATTTAGATGTTTTGCTCAACACCTTGGCAGACTACGCTGAATCAAATGCTTCTTCCTTCGACCCTGATCCTGCCTGCCGTTATTTTGAACAGCGCCGCACCGAATTGATCGCGGCTTATTTCGAGAACAAATCCGACTTGAATATCTTCTGGCGCGCTGCGCCAGATCAAGTTTTCCCTTGGGAGAAAAGCCATGATCCTGTACATCGTCCGTCACGCAATCGCCGAGGCAGCCGGGACTTCCGACTACGAAGACGACAGTCAGCGCCCGCTGACTCAAAAGGGACGCAAGAAGATGAGCAAGATAGCCAGAGGCATGAAGGCACTGGAGAAGCAATTAGACCTGATCCTGACCAGTCCATATCTTCGCGCAACACAGACGACGGAAGTCTTGGCGAAAGCGTTTGAACTGGATAAGGAAAAGGTCCTAGAGACCGAGCACCTTTCCCCAACCGGTTATCCAGATAAGCTAATTGAGGAAATCAACGAAAAATACAGCGATGTCGAGAAGATTGCTTTGGTTGGTCATGAGCCATACTTGAGTGGCCTAGTATCCATGCTTATTGCTGGAGATCCAGATGTCTCCCTAAATCTAAAGAAAGGCGGCGTTTGCTGTCTTTCGATTGACAAACTTGAATACGCCCGCTGTGCAAATCTTAATTGGCTTCTTTCCCCCGCGCAACTGGTTGAAATGAGTGTATAGTATAGATAATATGCCCCGCGAGAATGACGGCAAAACTATACCGCTGACAGATCCGACGGTCTATATCAACCGCGAACTCAGCTTGCTGGAGTTCCAGAGCCGTGTGCTGGAGGAAGCGCAGGATAAAAGTAATCCTCTGCTTGAGCGAGTGAACTTCCTGTCGATTTTTGGCTCAAATATGGATGAGTTCTTCATGGTGCGCGTCTCTGGTATTCGCAAACAGGTTGAAGCGGGAATCACTGATGTGTCTCCGGATGGCCTCACCCCGCGCGACGAATTGGCCGCCATTCGCAAGCGTTCCATGGAACTTTATGATGCTGCCAAACAATATTTCAACCGCGAATTGCTGCCGGAATTGAACAAAGCGGGCATTCATATTATGGATTACAAACGGCTGAACAAGACACAAAAAGAGAAAGTGGATGCTTACTTTCACCAAGTGGTGTATCCGGTGCTTACCCCACTTGCCTTCGACCCAGGACATCCCTTCCCACATATTTCCAATCTGAGCCTGAATCTGGCCATCGACATCCGCGACCCTAAAGGAACCGAAAAATTTGCCCGTATTAAGGTGCCAGATACTTTGCCGCGCCTTCTGCCTATCAAACGCTCATCTGGTGGGGCACGCAAAGATGGGACGATTCCGTATGACCACTATTTCGTCTGGCTGGAACAGGCAATTGCGGAAAATATTGGTTTACTGTTTCCAGGTATGGAGATCGTCGCCGTTCATCCATTTCGTATTATTCGCGATGCAGATATAGCAATACAGGAAATCGAAGCCGATGACCTGCTTGAGACCATGCAACAAAGCATCCGCCGCAGGAAATTTGGTTCGGTCGTGCAAGTTGCGGTGCATGATTCCATGCCAAAAGAAATGCGGGAATTGTTGGTAGAGAATCTTGAGATCAACCCTAGTGATGTTTTTGTTCAACAAAAACCTCTCGGCCTTGCAAATTTGTCGCAGTTGTATTCGAGCGTGGAACGTTACGACCTGAAATATCCGTCATACAAACCGCGTATCCCAAAGCTTTTCAAAGACGCCCAAGATTCAGGGAGTTTATTTGATGCAATTCGTCAGGGGAATATCTTGATTCATCATCCCTACGATTCTTTTACCACTGTGACCGATTTCCTGAATTTTGCCGCACGAGACCCACAGGTACTGGCGATCAAACAAACTCTTTATCGCGTGGGAAGGAATTCTCCAGTGGTTGGTTCCCTCCTGGAGGCTTCGGAACGAGGCAAGCAGGTGGCTGTTCTGGTAGAACTTAAAGCAAGGTTTGATGAGGAAAGTAATATCGGTTGGGCGCGCAAGCTCGAGCAGGCCGGCGTCCATGTAGTTTATGGAATGGTCGGATTGAAAACACATTCCAAAGTGGGTCTGGTTGTGAGGCAGGAGGGAGATGGAATTCGCCGCTATGTTCACCTTGCGACCGGTAATTACAACCCTGTGACAGCGGCTGTTTATGAAGACATCGGCATATTCACATGCGATGAAGATATCGGCGCAGATGCGACGGATTTGTTCAACTATCTGACAGGATATTCCACCCAGAAAAATTATCGCAAATTACTTGTTGCCCCATTCAATTTACGCGAGCGCCTGGAATTCTTAATTCAGCGAGAGATTACATTTGCGCGGGACGGTAAAAAAGGATATCTCATACTTAAAGCCAATGCTCTTGTAGATCCGCACATTATCCAATTGCTTTATGAAGCATCCCGGGCGGGAGTAAAGGTAGAGTTGCTCGTGCGAGGGATTTGTTGCCTGAGGCCCGGCATACCCGGTCTCAGTGAAAACATCCACGTGAGAAGTGTCCTTGGGCGCTTCCTGGAACACAGCCGTATTTATTATTTCTTCAACGGTGGAAATGAAGAGGTTTACATCGGCAGTGCAGACCTGATGTCACGCAACTTAAATCGCCGCGTTGAAGTCGTATTTCCCATTGAGAAGGAAGAGCATATCTGCTATCTACGCGATCATGTTCTGAAGACATACTTGAAAGATAATTCCAGGACACGCATATTAGAGCCGGATGGTAAATATCACCACCTGACGGTTGAGAAGGGAAGTGATAAGGTTGACATTCAGGAATGGTTGATGAGCCAACCCTGGAAAAATAAAACTAAGCAACAGGTATTGTAAAAAAGAACGTACTTCCCCGCCCTTCTTCACTTTCTGCCCAGATTCTTCCTCCATGCGCTTCGACGGTGTGCCTGGCAATAGACAATCCCAGTCCGGTACCTCCGCCTGCTCGTGATCGGTCTGACTTATAAAACCGTTCAAAGATGCGGGATAGATCATCCGCCGATATACCGACTCCTGTATCCCTCACAGCGAATCTAACCCCGCCCTCGTCTGCTTGCGCCAAAAGTACAATTTCTCCCCCCGGCTTCGTGAACTTCACCGCGTTGTGTATTAGGTTTACCAATACTTGTTCAAGCCGCGGTGCATCCGCACGGACTCTAAGTTGATTATTGGTATTTTCAATTCGCATGTGCAATCCCGCGCGCTCGGCTTGCAAGCGCATCCGCTCGCAGGCTGAAGATAGCAATTCGAAAGCCGCGACAAGTCTCAAGTCTAGGGAGAATCGGCCTGATTCAATGCGGGATAGCTCCAATAATTCGTTGACCATCTGAATTAGTGCATCCACTTCGGTCTGAATCCTGTCCAAAAAACGTTCTGCAGCAGGAGGGTCATGGAGTGCACCGTCCTGAAGAGTTTCGGCGAGAGCCTTGAGAGAAGCCAGCGGCGTGCGAAGTTCGTGTGAAAGATTGCTCACGAAATCTCGCCGGACGGTTTCCAGACGACGTAAGCGCGTGAGATCCTGAATGAGAAGCAGGCTGCCACCAGAGGTATGGCGATCGGGAATAACGATGATTTGCAAGAATTGGCGGCGCGCAGGGATTTCAACAGACTCGGTTTGCAATTCGCCACTTTCGTGACCGCGTCGCCATGCCTGAATAAGTTGGTGGTGTCGAAGTGCTTCTGTAATAGAGCGCTCAAAGAGATTCTCACCGAGGATTTTTTCTGAGGCGGGATTGGCAAACTGGATGCGTCCAACAGGATCCACGATCAAGACGCCATCGGTTATCTGATCGAGCACGGCTGCTAGGCGCGCGCGTTCAGCCTCTGAAGTTGAGAGCTGATCGTTTATCCTCGTAAAGAATGATTTAACTGCGTGGGAAAAATCTTCAAGCCCTTTTACGTCATCCGGAAGAATTACTGGGTTTGAAGAATTTTGAATATCCCGCGTGTACTCTTGTAATTTGCTCCGCAGAGAATAGTAGCGATAAACAAAAACGGTGAGGATGGCGATTAATAAAAGGGAGATGATCATTAGAAAAGCGTTCATATTTTTACGGATTACGCTTTACGTCCCTTCGACTTTGCTCAGGATGCAATTACGTATTTCGTAGCGTCAACCCTCAAACCGGTATCCCCCACCTCTCACCGTGACAATTCGTTCAGGCTTTGCAGAATCTTTTTCAATCTTTTGTCTGAGCCATCTGACATGCACATCTACGGTGCGGCTGTCGCCAATGAAATCCCAGCCCCACACACGCTCGAGGATGAATTCGCGCGAGAGCATTTGTCCTTTGTGTTCAGCAAAGAAGACCAGCAATTCATATTCCTGCGGCTTGAGTTGCAACGGCTTTTCATCCAAGGTTACTTCGCGACGCGTTATATTAATGACAAGGTTTCCAAAAGTAAGGGTTTCATGCGCTATAGGTGATGCGGATTTGCTGAGTTCTTCGCGCAAGAGCCTTGCACGGCGCAACTGCGCTTTGACGCGCGCCATAAGTTCACGCATGGAAAAAGGCTTGGTAAGGTAATCATCCGCGCCCACTTCGAGCCCAACGACACGATCTATTTCGTCGTCGCGCGCGGTAAGCATGAGAATTGGCGTGGTCATTTCCTTGCGTATGATGCGCGCCACCTCAAAGCCATCGAGTTCAGGAAGCATAATATCGAGAACAAGCAAATCGGGCTTGATCTTACGTGCTGTCTCGAGCGCGACCCGTCCATCACCTGCAGTTTTAACTGTGTAACCTTCTTTTTTTAGGTTATAGGCGAGGGTTTCCTGCAAAGCAGGTTCATCTTCAACAACGAGGATTGTTTCTGGCATGGGTTAACGTTACCATAAAAGAAAAGAGTGTCGGTTAAGAGGTTGTTAACAGAGTCCGAAGTCTTCGCGGAGCACCCCTGTGGGGCCTGACTTCGGAAAGCCGACGACGTGAGTCGTTGGATTCCTGTGAATAAAAAATTTTATCCAAATCTTCCCGTTATGTAATCTTCTGTCCGCTTATCTTTGGGGGCGGTGAAGAGTGTTTTGCCATCATTATATTCGACCAACTCACCCTGCAAAAAGAAAGCAGCATAATCAGCAGTACGACCAGCCTGCTGTATCGAGTGAGGGACAAGAATAACTGTATAATTTTTTTTCAGTTCCTGCAGGGCGGCTTCCACTTTGCCAGTAGAGATGGGATCGAGGCCGCTGGTCGGTTCATCGAGCAGGATTACTTCAGGCTGGAGAGCCAGCACACGGGCAAGGCAGAGGCGTTGTTGTTGTCCGCCGGAGAGGGCGATGGCTGGATCATCTAACCGGTCTTTCACTTCATCCCAAAGGGCAGCTAGAATGAGGCTGCGTTCGACGGCTTCGTCTAAACGTGATTTCCGCTTCTCACCCGCGAGTTCAAGTCCATAGGTTAGATTCTGACGGATACTCATCGGCAACACAACCGGACGAGCAAAGACCATGCCCATCCTGCGACGTAAGGCAATTGTATCGGTTTTTGGATCAAGGATGTTTACTCCATCCAGTAAGATCTGTCCTGCTACGGTTTTGACTTCGGTTAAGTCATTGAGTCGGTTTAAGCATCGCAGTAGTGTAGATTTACCTCCACCGGCTGGGCCAAACAATACGGTAATGGTATTTGCTTTTACAGACATATTGATATTCCGCAATGACTCGGTCCCATCGGAATATTGGAGCGAAAGATTTTCGATAACGATTTTGTCCATTACCATTGTCGCTTCGCGCGTGCCCGAGAACGAATCACTGTGGCGATCAAGTTCATCCCCAATACAAAGACCAACAAAACAAGAGCCGTACCATATTGAATATGGATCGGCATTTCTGGCACTTGTGTAGAAATGACAAATAGATGGTATGGCAATGCCATCGTCGCATCGAAAGGCGAGTGAGGCAAACGTGGCAGGAAGAAAGCCGCACCTGTAAAAAGGATTGGGGCGGTTTCACCGGCAGCGCGTTCAAGCCCAAGGATGACGCCAGTCAAAATGCCGGGCAAAGCTTCTTTCAAAACAATCCTTCGAATAGTTTGCCAGCGCGTCGCGCCAAGCGATATGCTTACTGTTCGAAAAGCTAGCGGCACCGCACGCAAGGATTCTTCGGCAGTACTGATGATGACAGGCAATGTCATAATGGATAATGTCAAAGATGCCGCCAGGATGCTCGTGCCAAATTGTAGGAAGAGGACGAATAATCCCAGCCCGAACAAGCCATACACCACGGAAGGAATTCCTGCCAGATTGATGATCGCGATGCGAATCAAGCGTGTCAGACCGGTCTCGGAAGCATACTCCGATAAATAAATCGCCGCGGCCACTCCAAGAGGCACCGAGAAAATCGCTGTTCCAATGGTTAGATACAACGTGCCGACAATCGCCGGTAAGATTCCTCCCGCGCGCATCCCTTCGCGAGGAAAACCGGAAAGGAATTCCCACGAGATAGCAGGGGCACCCTGTATGAGAATATAGATGATCACTCCTACAATAGGAGTGACAGTCAGCACAGCCAGAAGAGTTAAGAAACCAAAGCCGAAACGTTCGGTTAAGTGACGGTTGAAAGGAAAGATACGTTTCATAATTTATTCAGCAGGTCACGTTTGCGAAGTCCCCGACAGGGGGAAACGTGACCTACAAACACATTAGGATAACACCCTCTCTGCGCGTTTCTTGGCGCGGAATACAAACGATGAAGCGGCGATATTTACCATCAGGGAAATAATGAAAAGCACCATCGACCTCGCCCATTTCCGCTGCTATTGTTGCTGTCATTGTGCGAGCGGGTGAGAAAAGACTACCCAGCTTGATTGCCAACACGGGCGCGTTACCGGTAACCATCATGACAGCCATTGTCTCTCCGATAGCACGGCCAACACCAAGCATAATTGCGGTTAGCACACCGGAACGCGCGGCAGGTAAAGTGACCCGCCATATCGTCTGCCAGCGCGTCGCACCCAAGGCCCATGCACCTTCACGATAGGAACGCGGCACTGCATCCAGAGCATCCTCAGCAATTGAAACGACCGTTGGTACAGCGATGCCCCCTAAAAGTAAAGAACCAGTGAACGCTGTAAGGCCCGTAGGCAGGTTAAGGAAGTGAAGCAAGAAAGGAGCTAAAACCAAAATACCAAGAAAACCTAATACCACAGAAGGAAGTCCGCCAAGTAATTCCACAAGAGGTTTGAGGATTTCGCGCATCCAGCGCGGGGCAATCTCTGCAATATAAATTGCTGTGCCAATTCCAAACGGCACGGCGATCAAAGTCGCACCGACAGTCACGATCAATGAGCCAGTGATTAACGGCAGGATACCAAAATAATCCTCAATCGGATACCAGCGCACACTGGCCAAAGTGGAAAGCGGAACCTCCAGCAACGCGGGCACACCTTCACGTAACAGGAAGAAAAATATCAAGGCCACGAACACAATGGCTGAATAACCCGAGGCTTTGATCGCTCGCGTAATAATGAATTCGCGCCAGTTTAAGTTTTTTTCCATAATTTATGCTCTGGCGGCGTCCTCGCCGCCGGGTTTATGGGAATGAGAACAGTCGCCGAGGACGGCGACGTGAGCAATTAGATGAGGGTCATTTTATCGGCACAAAACCAAGCTCCGCCACGATTTCCTGAGCTTCAGGGGAAAGGATCCAATCAAGATATTCCTTTACCGCACCAGTTGGCTCACCATTTGTATACATGTACAGATCTCGTGCAATTGGGTAAGTCTTATCATTCACGGTATCAATCGCGGGCAAGACGTAGGCATCACCATCTTTTTTGGCGATTGCGATCATCTTCAAATCCTTGGGGACATAGCCTAGACCGTCATAGCCAATCGCATTCGGGTTTTGCCTCACTTCGGCAACGATACCTTCGGACGAAGGTAATAACAACGTATCCATTGAAAATAAAGTCTTATCTTTGCTATTCCCTAACCTCACCACAGTCTCCAAGAAATACACATGTGTGCCAGAGTTTGTCTCACGCGAGAGGCGCACAATGGGTCTATCTTCGCCGCCCACTTCTGACCAATTATTGATCTTCCCGCTGTACATATCCGAGATTTGCTGAAGCGTGAGCTGAGAGACGGGATTCTCGGGATTAACGATCACCGCGATCGCGTCACGCGCGATGGTATGTTCAACCGGGTCAATTCCTTTGGACTTTGCTTCGCTTAATTCTTCGTCTTTGATTTTGCGGGAAGCATTGGCAATATCTACGGTTCCGTTGATCAGCGCGGCGATTCCTGTCCCAGACCCTCCGCCTGTCACCGAAATACGGACATCTGGGTGGAGCGATTGGTATTTTTCTGCCCAGGCGAGGGCAAGATTGACAATTGTATCGGAGCCTTTGTTTTCAATATAAGAGGCTGTGCCAGAGGAGGTTTGATTGGATGCGTTACGAGAGCAAGAAACACTAATGAGGGCAAGGACAAGTCCGAAAAGGATGCGATGAGTGCAATCGAAGCGACGTGGTTGTTTCATCAAGCTGATTATATCTCACAGGAGACTAGTGTATAAGTAGTTAAACAGAACACCAACCTTGACTGGTAATTTATACAACACGGCAACGATGATAAAATCATATCCATGACTGAATCTGTTTTCTCCGTCCAACATTTGGATTTTTACTATGGCCTTTTCAAAGCCTTATCCAACATCAATATCGAAATCCAGCCGCGCAAAGTGACCGCGTTGATCGGACCATCTGGGTGCGGCAAGTCCACGTTTTTGCGTTGCTTGAACCGCATGAACGATACAATAGCAGGCACGCGCGTGGAAGGAAAGATTCTACTCAAAGGCGCGGATATCTATGGCGAAGATACAGACGTAGTGGCCTTACGCCAGCGCGTAGGAATGGTGTTTCAAAAGCCAAACCCTTTCCCACAATCCATTTATGATAATGTGGCGTTCGGTCCGCGTGTGCTTGGGATTGTGCAGAGCAAAAAACAATTAGATGACTTGGCGGAGAGCAGTTTGCGCCGCGCCGCGTTATGGGAGGACGTGAAAAATATTTTGCACGAGAACGCGCTGGGGCTTTCACTTGGCCAGCAGCAGAGACTATGCATCGCGCGAGTGATCGCTGTGCAATCCGAAGTGATCCTGATGGATGAATCCACTTCGGCACTTGATCCGATTGCCACACTAAAAGTGGAAGAGTTGATCAAAGAATTAAAAGAAGATTATACGATTGTGATCGTGACCCACAACATGCAACAAGCCGCGCGCGTTTCGGATCAAACTGGATTGTTCTGGCTGGGTGAACTGGTGGAGTTCTCCCCCACAAATGAGATGTTCACGAGACCTAAGCAGGAACTGACCGAAGCATATATTACTGGAAGAATGGGATAAACACGCAGGGCAGGCCTAAGACCTGCCCCGATTTTTCACTTTCAGTAGAATTTATTACTTGATTACAACGGTGATTCCACCAGCGTTACATATAGCTCCGCGGCAAACGTAGGCAGTGATAAAGTACGTTCCTTTTACAGAAAACGTATAGCTGAATTTGCCACTCCCTTTTACCGGTTTTCCCACTTGCTTATTGGCACGGTTTACTGTCCAAGTATAGGTACACAAATGAGCTTGGCTGCACGCCCAAGTGCTTCCATCAGCCAACTCCATGAATGAGTCGCTGGCATTGAAGTTAACCGACAGAGGGGCTTTGCCGCTAGTCATATTTGCATGTAAAACGATAATCATTTTGTTTAGAGGAGCCGTAGGCGAAGGTGAGACAGTAAAAGGCGTCTCAGAATTGGGAACGGGAGGCGGAGTCAGCGTCATATTGGGTGTTACGCTTGGCAAAATAGTTGGGGTAAAGGAAACGGTTGGAGAAGGTATATTTGTCAGAGTTGCCGCGGATTCGAAATATCTAATCACTGGCGGAAAATTCAACAATGCCACGATGATTACTCCAATTAATGTAATCGATCCTCCCACTATTGCACCCGTTCGAGCAATTCGCGCTACTATAATCGATGTATCTTCTTTTCGCACTACAGTATCTTGAACCAGCTTTTGATTGCCTGCTTGCCCGCTATTTTTCCCATTTTTTGATACATCAGTCATGATATCCTCCCAACTGATTAGGTTACACAGCCTGTCACATTATATGACAGGCTGTTCTATTAATTGCTTGCTACTTTATTTCAAATTCCAATGTTGAAGATAATTGGCCATTGAGATAAAGATCCACTTTATACTTTCCCGGATTCAATGCACCAAAACTAGCACCGCCGACTTGTGCTGATCCTTTTGATTTAAGGATTGTGTCCTCCGTCCGGTAGACCTCGGAATTAGGATCGAATCCCGGCACGTCAACCCTAGACCAGACTACCTTGACCTTACGAATGTCACTCGGATCGACGATTTTGAAAAAGACATAAATGGTTTGGTCGGACGAGAATGTGTCTGATTTAACCTCTCCGGAAGGATCAATTGCAAGATAAACATCATCTAAGCGCATAATAGGTGTTGACGTGGGCACGATGGTAGCCGTTGCAGTGGGCCCTCCGGATGTAGCCGTAAATTCAACTGTGGTTGTAAATTCGGTGGTAGGGGGAGCCGATGTAAATGTCGGAGCCTCCGTAGGCGGGCTGAAAGTAATCGTCGGTACGGGTGCTTGAGATTTATTTAGACTAATTATATACGGAATAGTAGCCGCAAGAATGGTCGCCGCCGCGCCAATGAGCGCAATTACCAGGTTCTGGTTAATCTCGCGCTTGGGGGGTTGATCGTTTAATTTATTTTCCATGGTCACCACTCTTTAATTTCCACGAATGAAGGATGCAAAAATTAGATTTTGAGACAACCCTATATTACCGTAAAATCTCCGCAATAGTGCTTCCATATGATGGAGCGCGGATGCTAGTAAAATTGTTACAATTATAAGCGTCTATCAAATATTATGTCGCGCGAATTTCATTACACTTGGAGGTACGACCTCAAAGCCTCACCGGAAGCGCTCTGGCCACTCGTTTCAGATACGAACCGGTTCAATCGAGACACTGGTCAGCCTCCAATGAAATTACTTGGATTCCACAATGGGGTTAAACATGTTCAATATAAAATCCCGTTATATAAAGTGGAATGGGAGGAAGAACCTTTTGAATGGACGTATCCTTATCGGTTCGGAATCCTACGCCGCTTCCGCAGCGGGCCTCTCTCAGAAATGCGCGTGGATTGTCGAATCGAACGGCGCGAACCAACCGGCTCGCGTTTAATTTATGACGTCTGGGCTAAGCCTAACGGACTTTTAGGATATGTAGCCATTGTGCTCGGGATTGGAATGATCGGTGCCAAGCGGTTCGAAAAGGCCTTTCGCTTGTATGACGATATCGCAATACGCGGCAGTTCCATGCTGGGGTTTGGCAAAGGGGGATATCTTTCATCAACAGGCCGCGCCAGGTTCAGGGTCCAGAGTGAACAGCTGCGGGCCCAAGGTGTAGACGATCGCATCCTTTTGCATCTCTATGAATATTTACAACGTGCCGACAGTCTGTCCATTCAGCGTATAAGACCGTACGCCCTGGCAGATAGATGGAGCTTGCCGCGCCGTGCGGTGCTCGAAGCATTTCTACGCGCCACGCGCGTTGGCATGCTGGATTTGTATTGGGATATTTTGTGCCCTGAATGCCGCGGGGTTAGCGAAAGTTTTTCGCGCTTGAGTGACTTGAATGCAAAGGTGCACTGCAATACATGCCAGATTGATTTCAGCGCTAATTTTGATCACAATGTAGAAGTAATCTTCCGTCCCAATCCGTCTGTACGGCGCCGCATGAAGAATTACCTCTCACCACTGTCCTCAATCCAGGAAGATATACGATGCGGGCTTCAGCTCTTCCCGGATCGCAGGCAATTCTTGCTAAAGGTGACGGTCCAGTATCATTAGATATACGTGCAAATGAATCGGGATGGCCGATAGAAATGACTGAAATAGACCTGGCGCCAAAACTGAACCTGATCAATCAAACCGATCAGGCGCAGACCTTTGAACTGAGGCGCACGGCCTGGTCTGATCAGGCGGCGACGGCAGCAGATGTGACCATCTTGCAAGTATTTCAAGATTTGTTTTCGTCTGAGGTGATTCGCCCTGGTGAAGAGATTTCCATTGGTTCTGTAACGCTAATGTTCACAGACTTACGTAGCTCAACAAAACTCTATCGCCAGATTGGTGACGCGCCAGCGTTTGGCCGCGTGCGCGAGCATTTCGAGATCCTCGAACGTGAGGTGGAAGCGGAGGGCGGCTCCATCGTCAAGACCATGGGTGATGCAGTAATGGCTGCATTCAGGCGACCTGCGCCCGCATTGCGCGCGCTCATAAAAATACAAAAACAAATGGTGGAGAGTGGAGAGCCTGCTTTGCGATTAAAAGCGGGCATTCATCATGGACCATGTATTGTGGTAAATCTTAATAACAGGCTGGATTATTTTGGTTCTACGGTCAATATTGCGGCGCGCCTGCCTAATCTCTCGGTCGGAGGAGAAGCGATTATTTCGGAGTCGGTCTATCACGATCCCGAAGTCCAAGAATTTCTCGAAAATAGTATCCAGCCAAATATACTCTCACGCTTTCAAGCCGATATACGCGGATACGATGAACCATTTAGTTTATGGAAGATTAAGATGTAAAAATTGGAGGGCTGACAAATGTAGGGATGACCAGCTGGACATTCCTACATTTGTTATTTTGACTTACGCCTAAGCAGGCGCCAGATGATCCATAGTATCAATACAGGCGGGGCGACGATCGGAACAAAAACAACTAAGACCCAAATCAGGAAATCCACAATACCTTGATATGCATGTGTAACGGCTTGCTTCGCGTCATTAAAAGTATTTCCTGGATTCCATTGATCTGGCATTGGGGTAGGAGTTGGGACAATTTCTGGGATATCAGGTTCAAAGTTGACGGTGACCGTCGAGTAAGCTGACCGGTCGGAGAGATAGTTCATTCGGCCTTTGATCTCTTCGATCTGGCGCTCTATCTCAGAGAGTTCCGTGTTAATCCGCAGGGCTTCATCCACAGTCTTGGCCTCATCGAGGAAGGTCTTAATGCGCTCACGCGTGGCTTCAAGGTTGGTCAATTGTGATTGCAGGTCAACGAACTGATCAGTAACATCTTCACCGGAAGCCGTTTCATCGAGCACGCGGCTAGAGAGTGCGCGCAGGCGGCTAAGAGTGCGCTCAAATTGCTCCACAGGCACGCCAATAGTGATGGTAGCGTACTTGTAATTCTCACCATCGGAATCGTAAACGTCTTGATACCATGTGCGGGAACTGACAATATAGCCACCCATATCGCCCACGACCTGGGTTGCCCGGTCAATTGCCACATCCGTATCTGCGACAAGCAACTTGAGTTCGGCGTTTTTGATAATCAACCGACCTGCATCGGATGCAGAGTTTGGATCAGCCGGCGGATTACTGGGATTATAAACACCAGCTGTCGGTAACGCCGCGGGTGCTTCACCTGCTTTTGAATCAGATTGAGGCTGTGCCGGTTCACCAGAAAAAGCAGGTGCTTCCGTGGCAGCGAACGATTCCACGTATGGAGCTTCGACTGGGGCTTGCGTTGCGGCAGATCCACATGCGGTAAGAATGATGACTGACAACAGAACAAACGAGGCAAGTAGCGCAAGACGTGGTTTCATGTTCTCCTCCAAAAAGAAATTAAGATTATGCGTTTTTGTAATGACGAGGAGGAGATTGAATAGGTTCCCCAATTCTCAAATCTGATTGAGCAAGCCCTCTATTTGGTCACAGTGTTCTATTTCATGCAACGCCATACGCCGCACCTGGCTGAAAACTGTATGTTTCCGCCCAAAAATCATCGTAGATTTCTCCCAAGATTCAAGTGGTAAATCTCTCAGCACGCGCAAAAGGTTATCTCGTTGGGATATGAAGCACTGAAATGAATCCGCAAATGGCAATTCTGCGTACCTCGTCACCTTTGCCCACTTGCGTTCGTTGATATCTGGTAAAACAGGCTCTTTCTCGGCGAGCATAGCATAAATGCTGTGTGTCCATATATCCGCACAGGAACGAAGATGCGCAAGGATATCGGATACAGACCAGCCTCTCTTATTCGGCGCGGTGCACAGCCGAGCATCATCCAGCGCATGGGTCAAAACCGAAATACGATGTGGGGATTCGGCGAGAACTACAAGAAACTTTTCTATTTGGCTCGGGGTCGCTTTCATTTGATCAAACTTTCTAACAACCCAACCAATTTCTCGCTAATCGCGGTTCGGCTGAAATTCTTCTCTAAATAATCGCGCCCGGCCAAGCCCATCCTTCGTCCACGGTCTCTGTTAGCATAGAAAAATCGGATCATCTCTGCCAGCATTTCTGCATCACCTGGTCTTGAAAACCTCCCACAATTTGCATTTTCCACAACTTCCCGAATCACACCATCAATTGCGAGAATCACAGGTCGTGCCGCGGCCATGTAATCGAAAACTTTATTTGGATAAGTCGTCTTATATTCTTCAAGTGGCTTCAAGATTGCAATACATACATGCGCACCCGCCAACGTCTTTGCCATGTCACTTTTGGGAACAGATGGCAGGAAAGTCACGTTTTTCAAATTCAACTTTTCAGCCTGCGCTTGCAATGCCGGCTTTTCTTTACCGTCTCCCACGAGAACAATTTGAATTTCCGGAATATCTGCCAGTCTGCTAGCGGTTTCAAGAATAACGCCGAGGTCATTGGACATGCCGTGCGCGCCCGCGTACATAGCAACGAATTTATCCCCCAACTGGTGGGCTAGACGAAACTCCGTGCCATCATCATCCGGATTGAACATGGATGGGTCTGCACCGTTCGGAATCAGCTCCACACGCTTCGCCCCTCGACCCGTAACTGGCGCTAGAAACCCCGGGCTGTTGACCATCACCTGATCCGCATTGCGATACAAGAATCGCTCAAGCCATTCAGTGGCGTGAATCAAAACAGGATTCTTCAATACACCTACAGCAATCGCAAACTCTGGCCACAAGTCCCGCACTTCGAATAAAAATTTCGCACCTTTGAGCCTGGCCAAGGCCCATGCAGTGACTCCCTGGAAAATCGGGGGCGACGTTCCCCAGACGAGATCTACATGCTTCACTTTCAACCCGATCAAAAAAGATGAAACCATGAAGGAGAAGAAAGCAATGATACGGTGAAAGAATGATTTGTGATGAGCAGAGTAAACGCGTGCCCGTAGAATCTTTACCCCGCCCCCCTCTCGCTCTCCCCCCATCTTTGGAGAAGATGGGGGGAGATGGAGGGGAGTCCCTGTAATATAACTCACCGGCGAAGCTATGACCGTAACTTTATGTCCGCGTGAGGCTAGTAGCTGCGCGAATTCATAGTGACGAGTCCCACCGGGTTCATCGAGGGAGGCAAAAGCTTGATGAATAATGAGGACGTGCATATTATTTAAGGAGTCCAAAGTCTTATCATCCCTGCAGGGGACCCGACTTTGGACTTAGTGCTATCTGCCAAAACCGAAGTCAGCCTGTCCCGCCTGTTTGTCCCGACAGCCAGGCCGCGGGACGGATACTGACGCTGCCCGTGCCTACCGGCCCCGTGCCGTCCCGCACGGGACGGTGCAGGGTAGGTATGCGCCAGCACAGTGCAGTCCAGGGGAGACTTCGGAGTCCAGTTACTAATCTTCAAAAATAATCAACGGCTCTTTCGGCCAGCCTTCTTCCATAGATTGCAACACCAGTTTTACGATATCCACTGGATAAATATTCTCATGGTTTGGTAAATCCACAAGAGACATCCAGAGCGGAATGTAAACTCCTGATCCGGGATCATCGGGTCTCGCATGTGTATATTCTTCGCCTGTACCTGTCCCAAACTCACCGCTAATTCTCTCAACTAAAAAATGTTCCTGCATACTGCCACGAAAGCAGATTCGAGCCACTTTTTGCTTCACAGCGACGCGTAGTCCCGTCTCTTCTTCCATTTCGCGGATAACAGCCTGTTCAACAGATTCACCTTCATCTACACCACCGCCGGGAAATGTGAAGTAATGTCTACCCGCCCGATAACGTTCAATGAGGGCAACAGAATCATTTTCAATCAAGATGGCTACAGCACGGGTTCTCATTGACATTCCTCATATGCGCTTCGACTGCGGGTCTCCCTGGCGCGTACAGCAGGACGGGGCGCCAGTTGCAGACAGCGCGAAGATTACTTTGGAAAGCTAAACTCACTTGTAAATGTGATGGATTGCGGAGAGGGCACCTCGACCGCAAATGATAATGCAGGAAGTTTCATTCCGTAAGTTGGCGAGACCCAGCCTTCAAAGGGCAATACTGTTCCTTCCCCATAAATTAATTGACCTGCGCGCGCAATAGTCACCGTGTGATGAGAGCTAAGCGGTGAATGACTGACAATAAGCTTTATCCAGCCACGTGGTGAACGAAGCCGAATCTCTATTCCCTGTTCTCTATTTTCTTCCTTCCATTCCCAATCCGGTAACAGCCAGTGCAAACGGAAATGATGTGGATGATGTGAAATCATTTTATCTTCCACTAACCAGCGTTCATCGGTCATCACAGTTATGGTACGCTCATGTTTCACGCCGCGATAACCTTTGTGATACGCCATAATCCGTTGCAAAACATTTTCATCCATAGAAATTTCGGACTTTGAATAAGCATTTACCCAATCAAGAATCAGGAAGCGGCCACCACGTGTCATTTGATCGCGACCGTCTACAGTCACTGTATTGTGTACGCGAGTTGAAACAAGGGCGTTATCCCACGGCGCTTCGGCATTATACAAATATGTGCCAGCATCTTGAGCGATATTATGTCCACGCCACCAAAGATCAAGATGGAGTTGATCCATGTGCGAGAGACGCGACATAAAATGTGAAGCACGCAGGTATGCCCACGAGTCTTTGCCATGCAAATTATCACTAAGATAGTGTTCGGGTTCGTGAGTCTTTTTGACAGGTGGAAGCCCAAACCATAAAGACATCTCATCCCACAAGTCTGATTCAATTTGCGTCTTAAGAAATGCCCTGGCTGCAGCTTGCACTGTCGGGCGGAAGTCGTTGAACGGGGTCACGCTCAAAGGGAAGATCAATGCTCCATCATTCGCGCCCAAGTTGGGGGTCCGGCCTGAGGCGTTGTCAAAGAGTGAGAACAGCCAGTGGGCAGATCGTGCCAGAGCTTGAGAAATGCTTGCGGGGAAGACATCCTGCTTAATCAAATTGATCCACAACGCGGTCTGCAACATCAGACGATGATAGTTGGTGCTATGCTGAATGTATTCGCCATAGTCGCCTATCTGATTTCGGAACGACCAGATGAGCCATTTCCACCCAAGCGCGCGCCATTTGGGATTTTTGAAAAATAGTCCCGCGGTGTAAATTGCCGCAGCTTCCGTGACAAGATGATTATTGTTTTGGGCGCGGGCATAGACGATGGTTAGAGGGATGCGACTTGCATGCGCGTATATGCTTTGGATGAGTTGCCCGCGTCTTTCCATGCTGGTAGCTGGCGCGGTTTCGAAGACATGCGCGGCCCAGACGAGGGACATCATCCGAATCGCTATCTCCTGGCCATTCATCCAATGCGGTCCTATACTAGCAGGATTGTTTTGCGTAAATGACTCAAAATATTTCCAGAAGGCTTCAACATATTTATTATCTTGTGTAACGTGATAAGCCCGGCCTAATGGAAACGCCCAACCAAAGCGCGCAGGCTCCCAGATGAACTTGATATCATCATGTGGAAAGTGGAAAGTGGAAAGAAGTTTAGGATTGGTTTCGTACGCTGTCCAATATTGGAGGGGTTGGTCTAGGGTGAGTTTTATATCCACAAGCTCGCTGCCAAACATTCGGAATTTGCCATTGATAGCTTCGTTGGCCTCTTCAAGCAGAGACTCTTTGCCTTTTTCACCGAGGGTTTGTAAGAGTTGCTCTCGTGATGGAAGAGCAAAGAGTGCTTGAAAGACGAAAGAGGAAAGATGATCGTCTTTCACCTTTCTTCGTTCCGTGCGACGATAATGCCCCGTAATCAATCCAAACTTATATAACGCGAACAACGCCAGCGGACGGTATCCCAACTGGCGCAGGGCTTTGAGAGCAATAATGAGGCGATTAAAAAAAGGCATTTACCCCCGTAAGCGTACTTTTCCAATTTCAACAATAGCAAGATGATGCGA
>WNFV01004630.1_pt1 | contig 40243 bp, 36 predicted proteins | sample 5400101 | NCBI WGS metagenome assembly WNFV01 (sample SAMN13153361, study PRJNA577476) | soil metagenome | isolation source: 115 cm soil or saprolite under grassland replicate 1 | place: USA:California | collected 2016-06-15 | reverse complement strand
CAGCAGGCCGCCACGGGTCGCGGCGTTGCGGCGTACCTCTCGCGAGATGGTCGACGCTGAACGGCCGACCCTGCGAGCGATCTCGCGCACGCCACAGCCTTGGGCCTTGAGGACGGTGATCTCTTCTCGCTCGGTGAACGACAGGTAGCGGCCCGACAGCGGAGCCAGACTGGTTGATGGCATGCCGCCACCCTGCCGGAACCACCGCGCCCCCACCGCCGGCGATACCCCACACACCACGGCGGCGTCCTCGCTGGACAGCCCGTGCGCGATCGCCTTCCAGAACCGTTGCCGATGCCCACGCCGCGCCACCGGCGGCCGACCAGGTGAGCGCATCGGTAACCGGCCCGCCATGCCCGACCGCGGTCTCCGTGCTCCCATCGCAACTCCTCACCGTCAAGGTGTTGCGACGACCAGTTGAATCCGCCCAGTACCTGGCCATCCGCTACACCCAACGCCTGGCCGACGAGGGCGCCGTGGCCTCGGTCGGCTCCCGCGGTGACAGCTACGACAACGCGCTGGCGGAGGCAGTCAACGGCCTGTACAAGGCCGAGCTGATCGGCCCACGCGGCCCGTGGCGTACCGCTGAGCAGGTCGAGCTGGCCACCCTGGCCTGGGTCGGGTGGTGGAACCAACGCCGGCTGCACGGCGCGCTCGACCACATCCCACCTGCAGAGTACGAGGCCCTGTACTACCGTCAGCTCGAACAGTCCAAGGAGGTCGCGTAACCCAACCGTCCAGGCCTCCATCAATCCCAGGACAGTTCACAGACGACCTCACCAAACCCCGTGGCCCTGTAGAAGGTCGCCCTGACGAACTGGGCGGTGCCCTGGAACTCCGCGCCGACGAACCAGGCGGTGCCCTGGAAGGTCGCCCTTACGAACTGGGCGGCGCCCTGGAAGGTCTTTGTCGAACCGGGCGGTGCCCTCGAAGGTCGCCCCGTCGAACCGGGCGGCGCCCTGGAAGGTCTTTCCTCGAACCGGGCGGCGCCCTGAAACCTCGCCCTGACGAACCCGGCGATGTCCTGGATAGCTATCTCGAACCTGCTGTCGCCCTCGAAGGTCGCCCCGTTGAACTGGGCGGTGTCCTCGAAGGTCGCCCCGTCGAACCGGGCGGCGCCCTGAAACCTCGCCCCGACGAACCGGGCCTCGCCCTGGAACCTCGCCAAGAAGAACGCGGTGGTGCCCTGGAAGGTCGCCCCGATGAACTGGGCGGCGCCCTGGAAGGTCGCCTTGTCGAACCGGGCGGTGCCCTCGAAGGTCGCCCCGTCGAACACGGCGGCGCCCTCGAAGGTCGCCCTCTCGAACTCGAACCCGGCGTCGTCCTCGAAGGTCGCCTTGGTGAACACGACATGCCTGAACGCCGGACAGCCGTGAGGGTCGTGGGGGGCCGCAGCTAGCACCTCCTTCAGAAGTGCCGGAGTGATCGCCACGCCGCGAACGTCGAGTTCGCCGGTCTCGCCCAGCCGCTTGAGCGCGGCCTCGCGCGCCTCAGGGCCGGCATGGGCCAGGCACGGATCGTCTGGTGTGAGGCGTATGCCGATGCAGGCGTTGTCATCGCATTTAGGCCAGTCGACGTCAGCGGTGCGCTCGCTCATCCGCGCTCCGGTCGGGTGCGGCAGCCCCTTGTGATTGTTCAGAGGCGCGGCGACAAATTCGCCATTTGCTGCCGACGTTCATCCTGCTCCCGGACCGATGGCTGCTCGCTGTCGTCCTCGTCGACCTGATCAGGGTCGCGTAACGGGCCGCAAGCCGCGGGGTCGGCCAGTGCGAGGCTGTCGCGGTCGCGGCGTCAGAATGCTTGCGCACGAGCGGCCTGGGCCACGCGGCGGGCGACCACCTCTATGAGAACGGACAGGAAGAAGAGTCTCATGCCGTGGCCAATTGGCCAGACAGTGGTCATCACTAATGAGAATTGGTCACTGCAGATGAGACCCTACACCGCTCACATGCTGCGCGGGGCCATTGGGAAGAAGCGGGAGTACTGGCCCTGGAAGGTGACCACCACCGTGTCGGTGGGACCGTTGCGGTGCTTGGCCAGGATCAGGTCGGCCTCGCCCTTGCGCTCGGTCTCCTTGTCGTACAGCTCGTCGCGGTAGATGAACAGCACGACGTCAGCGTCCTGCTCCAGTGAGTTGTGGGCGACGATTCCGTCGGCGATGAAGTTGTGGGTTTCGAGCACTGTCGCGTCATAAACCGGTTGATCACCGAGCGGCTCGATACCCACGATCGAATCCCAGAACACATCAGAGGTGGCCAGTTGAGTCATGCGGTCGTCTTGGAGCACCGAAGCTACCCGTGCCAGCCGGGAGCGACCCGGCGCTCCCTTGTAGAGAGCACTACCGCAGTAGTGGGTGCCGATGGCGGCCTGTAGGGCACGGGCCGTGACGCCGACGGCCCGCATCCGCAGGCGTACGGCCGCCCAGACCTCCTTCGGAATGGTATCGAGGTTGGTGTTCGCCTTGGGGAGCACCATGCGCAGCATGGTGGCAAGCGGCTCCACGGCTGCCCCTCGGGCGCCGTGGATCCCGACCAGTTCGAGGAAGCGTAGCTGGTTCTCGGCGCCGAACAGGTGGAGGTGATACCCGGGCCGATAGCCTGCCTTCTGCACCCGCTTGACTCGGCCGCGGATGTCCAAGCGGAGCAGCAGCGACTGGAGATCATCAACTAGGCGGCGACTGGTAGACGCGTAGTAGATCCGCCCCAACCGGCCATCCAGGCGCACGCTCCCATCGGTCGCCCAGAGATGGCGGATGAACAGAGCGATCTGTGAGCTAGGGAGGCGGAACACTTCCGCAGGGATGAATTTCTCGTAGCTCCGCAGGCCGTAGAGTCCAAAACGGTCGAGCCAGGCCGCGACGGGATTCCGCTTGCCGTGCGTGAGCTTGAAGGGGGCGGGAAGGTAAACATGTGACCAGGTCTTCTGGGCCACTCTACGAGGCGTGACGCCAAAGTGTGCAGCCGCCTGCTCCACGGCTTCGAGGTTGGCGGGATCCGCGCTTGTGTAGTGAAGGGGCTGCCGAGACACAAAGCAGCCATCGCCCAGCATGTGGGCCAGCATCACGATCTCTGGCTCTGGCCAGGCTGTGGAGTCGCTTGGCTCCGGGACCGTGCGGGGAATGGCCAAGCGGTCGCCAACCGCAAGATCGGCCAGCTGGCGCCAGCCGTCGAGGGTCAGGAAAGGGTGGTTGGCGCTGGCCTTGACGTGGCGGCCGGAGGCGAGGCGGAGTTCGAAGACGGGCTTGATCCCGCTAGAGAACACGTGCGTCATCGTCCCGCGGACCAGGCGGAAGTCGTCGTCCAACGTCCAGACCGGGATGTCCCGCTCACCACTGAGCAGCAGCTCGCCGAGGCTCACCTCTGCACCGGTGTCGGCGCGGGTGACCCTCGTGTCAGCCGTCAGGCAGCCGCTTTCGCGTAGGTCACTCAAAAGTGGTCGCCGGTCGGAGCGGCTCTCCGGCTGGCGGGAGAGCTGGGAGATGGCGACCACCGGCACCTCGAGCTCCTTGGCGAGGAGCTTGAGGGAGCGGGAGATCTCGCTGACCTCCTGCTGGCGGTTGTCGAAGCGCTTGGCGGGCTGCATGAGCTGCAGGTAGTCGACGACCACCAGGCCGAGGCCGTGGCGCTGCTTGAGCCGGCGGCACTTGGCGCGGATCTCCATCATCGTCACGGAGGCCGAGTCGTCGATGAACAGCGGCGCCTCGGCCAGCTTGCCGAGCGAACGGGTCAGGCGCGTCCAGTCCGACTCCTCCATCCGCCCGGTGCGCAACCGTTGCATGTCCACCGTGCACTCGGCGCACATGAGCCGCTGCACCAACTCGGTCTTGCTCATCTCGAGCGAGAACACCACCGTCGGCACCTGCGACCGCACGGCCGCGTGCCGGGCAAAATCTAGCCCCAGGGTCGACTTCCCCACGGCGGGTCTCGCCGCGACGATGACCAGGTTGGAGTTCTGCAGGCCCGAGGTGAGGCGGTCGAGGTCGGGGAAGCCGGTGGGGATGCCGGTGATCTCGCGGCGGTCGTCGTGCAGGCGCTCGATCGCCTCCAGGGTGCCGGTGAGGACCTCGCGGAGGCTCTGGTAGTCCTCGCTGACCCGGCCCTGGGCGACCTGGTAGACGAGCGACTCGGCCAGGTCGACGGCGCGCTCGGTGTCCTGGGGCGTCTCGAAGCCGAGCTGCACGATGCGGGTGCCGACGTCGATCAGGCGGCGCAGGGTGCCCGCTTCCTTGACGATGCGCGCGTAGTAGCCGGAGTTCGCCGCGGTCGGCACCCCGGACACGAGCGTGAACAGGAAGGGCGCACCGCCGATGTCCTGCAGCACCCCGTCGCGGCGCAGGTGCTCGGCCACGGTCACGGCGTCGACCGCCTGGCCTCGGGAGTAGAGGTCGAGCACGGTGCGGAAGACGGTGCGGTGGGCCGGGCGGTAGAAGTCCTCCTCGCTGAGGAGCTCGAGAACCTCGGCGATGGCGTCCTTGGACAGCAGCATCGAGCCGAGGACGCTCTCCTCGGCCTCGATGTTGTGCGGCGGGACGCGCTCGTACGACGACGAGCCGTCGCCTGGCGAACCGCCTTCGGCTACCTGGTGGCGGATTGCCATCTGCTGCCTCTCCTTGCCACGGTGCCGGTGCGGCCGTCGTCTACGTGGCCACGATCTCCAGGTTCACGGTCGCCTCGACCTCGGGGTGGAGGCGGACGGTCACCTGGTGACCGCCGACCTGCTTGATGGGCGCGTCGAGGTGGATGCGCCGGCGGTCGATGGTGGTGCCGCCGGTGCGCTCGACCGCCTCGACGATCTGCGGGGTGGTCACGGAGCCGAACAGCCTGCCCTCCGTGCCGGCCTTGGCCGGGATCACCACGCGGAGCGACTCGAGGTGGGCCGCGATCGTGCGGGCCTGCTCGAGGTCGGCGACCTCACGGGCGACCCGGCGGGCACGGATGCCCTCGGCCTGGCGGACGGCGCCCGGCGTGGCGAGCCGGGCCAGGTTGCGTGGCAGCAGGTAGTTGCGACCGTAGCCGTCGGCCACGTCGACGATGTCCCCTGGGGCGCCGACCCCGCGGACCTCCTGGTTCAGGATGACCTTCACGACTTCCTCTCAGCGGATGGAGTAGGGCAGCAGCGCCATCTCTCGGGCGTTCTTGATCGCGGTGGCCACGTCTCGCTGGTGCTGCGCGCAGTTGCCGGTGACCCGGCGGGCGCGGATCTTGCCCCGGTCGCTCATGAACTTGCGCAGCAGGTTGATGTCCTTGTAGTCGACGTAGTCCTGCTTGTCAGCGCAGAACTGGCAGAACTTGCGCTTGGGCTTTCGCTGGAACGTGCTCTTGGGCATTCGCTGTGTCGCCTCCTGGCCGGAGCGCGCCGGGCGCTCCGGCCGTGCCGTGTCTCAGAACGGCGGCTCGTCGCTGAACTGGCCGCCGCCGCGGCTCGCGGCCGCCGAGTCGTCGCCGCCACCGCCGCCGCCACCGCTGTAGGAGGAACGCTCCACCTTGGCGGTGGCGAACTTCAGGCTCGGGCCGATCTCGTCGGCCTCGACCTCGGTCACCGAGCGCTGCTCGCCCTCGGGCGTCTCCCAGGAGCGCATGCGCAGCCGGCCCACGACCACCACCCGCATGCCCTTCTGCAGGGTGTCGGCGATGTTCGTAGCCTGCTGGCGCCAGACGTTGACGCGGAAGAACGACGTGTCGCCGTCCCTCCAGGTGTCGCCGTCGCGCACCCGGGGAGTCACGGCGAGCCGGAAGTTGGCCACCGCGACGCCGTTGGACGTGAACTTCAGCTCGGGATCGGCGGTCAGGTTGCCGACGAGCACGACCTGGTTGTCACTTGCCACCTGTACACCTCACTCACATCCCGCGCCGGCCATGGCCGGGCACGACCTGCATGGACGAGGCCCCGGAAGGGCCTGGCGGGGAAGGAGAACGTCGTCGGCTGCCGTCTCAGGCGGCGGCCTCCGGCCGGACGACCTTGTGCCGGATCACGTTGTCGGCCAGGCCGAGCACACGGGAGAACTCGTCCACCGTCTCGGTCTCGGCCTCGATCGTGACCACCGAGTAATAGCCCTCGTTGATGTGCCGGATCTCGTAGGCGAAGCGGCGCTTGCCCCAGTGATCGACCTCGAGGACCTTGCCGTCCCGGCTGGTGATCGTCTTGAGGTACCTGTCGACCGCAGCCTTGGCGTCCTTGTCTTCCAGGCTGGGATCGACGATGAGCATGACCTCGTACTTGCGCATGTCACCTCCTTTGGACTGTGCGGCCCCCTAGCGGGAGCAGGAGCGTGAAGCCGACCGAGGGTAACAGCGTCGTGCTCCACTCGGCAACGAGCCGAGGCTCCACTCGCCGGTCCGTTCGAGGTCCGTCCATCTACCGAACATGTGTTCCCAGCCATGGTCACATTCTGCCATCTTCCTGCGACAATCGTGCCCATCCGTCCACAGGGCCCGGGTCAGGTCCTGCCCGCGGCGGCGTCCGCCCCAGAGGTCGTCCCGGCCTCGCGGCCGGCCCCCGGCCCGCCTCCCAAGGCGCCGCCCACCTCCCCGGGTGCCGCACGGTCCGGCCCGGCACCCGCCTCCCGGGACGCGGCCGGGTCGGGGCCCGGGTTCCCGTTGGCGAGGACGGCCGGGCCGGGCTCACCGTCCCCGTCGCGAGCCGGGGTCGTCGTGCCGCCGGCGGCCGCGCCGCCGGGGTCGGCGTCGGGGCCGCCGGCGAGGGCGCGGACGACCAGCGCGCAGGCCCACAGGAGCAGCAGGTTGCGGACGGCGAGCAGGCCGACGTCGAAGGCGGCGAGGTGGCGCAGCTGGTTGTAGCGGAAGGGGAAGATCACCTGGCTCAGGAGCGCGGCACCGCCGAGCAGCCAGAGGGCGCGGCGGCCGAGCCGGCGCTCGGCCAGGCCGACCATGGGGGCGAAGAGCCAGACCAGGTACTGCGGTGACAGCACCCGGGTCGGCAGCACGAAGGCGAACACGCCGAGCGTCATCACCCCGGCCCAGTCGGTCGGGCCGAGCCCACCCCGGCGGCGCGAGCGCCGCCACACCAGCCATGCCGCGGCGGCGAGGACGACCAGGGTCAGGGCGCTGCTGAGGACCTTGGCCGCGCCGGAGACGCTGGAGTCGAGGTCGTAGGCACCGAAGCCGACCACGGTGTGGGCCGGCAGCCCGGCCACCACGTGGGCGATGCCGATCGCGCTGGCCCAGAGGCTCTCGATCTGCACCCCGCGGGCGACGTGGTACAGGACCGCCCCGAGCGTGCCCGAGGGCGACAGGATCAGGGCCGGGACCACCGTGACCGCGAAGCCGGCCAGGAAGGCGGGCACCGTGCGGCGCAGCGACCGCCACCAGCCCAGCGCCGGCACCAGCCCGAGGACCAGCAGGGGGGCGAGCACCACCGGGTAGAGCTTGGCCGCGGTGCCGTAGCCGAGCGCGGCGGCCGCCGCGCCGGGCCGCCCCTCGGCGGCCAGCACCACCGCGAGCAGCACGCAGACCGCCGGCACCAGGTCGAAGCGGAGCAGCAGCAGCGGCCCGACGGCCAGCATGCCGAACACCCAGGCGAGCGGGATGCGGCGGCGGCCCGCGTCGATCAGCCGCGCCAGCCTCGTCGCGGCGTAGTAGCCGAGCGCGTCGACGGCCAGCATCTCGACCGCGAAGGCGAGGCGGTAGTGGGCGCCGGTCCCGACGGCGAGCGCCGGCAGGATGGTGAACGGCACGCTGCCCGGCGGGTACTCGATCGCCACGTCCCGGTAGGGGAGCTCCCCCTGGAACATCCGCTCCACCTTGGCGCCGTAGAGGCGCACGTCACCGAAGAGCGCGGCGGAGTAGACGCGCGGGTGGAGCGAGACCACCAGCAGCACCACCCGGGTCAGCGCCCACAGACCCAGGAGCAGGAGGGCGGTCCGCCGGGGCGACCAGGACCGCCGCATCTCGCCCCCCACGGCCGCCCGTACCACCGAGGCGACCCGTCGCACGCGCTCGCCCGCCTACCCGCCGCCGAGGGGCGGTTCGGCCGGCGGCTCGGACGCCTCCTGGGGCGGCCTGGTCGACTTCGGGACGGTCGAGGTTGGTAGCTGCACGGTGGAGGAGGTGGGCCCCGGCGCGGTGGTGCTGGGCGGGTTGGTGGTGCGCGGCACCGTGGTGGCGGGCGCGGCGGTGGTCTGCGGCGCGGCGGTGGAGGTGGTCGCGTTCAGCGCCTGGCCCTTGGCGGTGCTCAGGTCGGGCTCGGCGAACGGGGTCGGCTTCGCGCCGAACAGCGCCCTCGACATGAAGTCGCGCCACATCACCGCGGGCAGCGAGCCGCCGGAGACCCGCGGGATGCCGTGCACGTTCAGCAGCTTGTGGCGCTCGTCCTTGTAGCCCATCCAGACGGAGGCGACCAGGTCGGGCGTGTAGCCCACGAAGCGGGCGTCGGTGTAGTCGTTGGTGGTGCCGGTCTTGCCGGCGGCCGGGCGGCCGATCTGGGCGGCGGTGCCGGTGCCGTGCTCGACCACGCCCCGCAGGGCGCTGTTGATGGTGTCGGCGACGCTCTGGTCGACCACCCGGCGGCTCTGCACCTGGTGGGTGCCGAACTTGCGGCCGTGCTGGTCCAGCAGCTCGATGCGCCGGTCGGCGAGGTCGGTGATCCCCTCGATCAGGTAGGGCTGCATGTGGACGCCGCGGTAGGCCCAGGTGCCGTAGGCGGAGGCGAGCTGCAGGGTGCTCACGCCGCTGGCGCCGAGGGCGAGCGAGGGATGCGCGGTCAGGTTGGGACGCTTCTCGGTCGACGACAGGATGGCGTCCACGCCGGTGCTGCGGGCCAGCGTGGCCACGCGCGACGGCTGGGTCTTCAGGATGAGCTGCATGTAGACGGTGTTGATGGAATCCCTGGTGGCCTTCATCAGGTCCACCTGGCCGTAGGACTCGTCGCCGTAGTTGTGGATCTGCTGGCCGTCGATGACGATCTTGGGTGGCCCGTTGAAGGACGCCCTGACCGAGTTGCCGTCGTTCAGCCACTGCTCGAGCACGAACGGCTTCATCGTCGAGCCGGCCTGGCGCATCGCGTCGGTGGCGAGGTTGAACTGCTGCTTCTGGTAGTTGCGCCCGCCGTACATGGCGCGTACGGCGCCGCTCTTCGGGTCGATCGCGACCACCGAGGCCTCCGGGTCCCCCGGCCGCGTGAGGACCTGGCCGACGGCGGTGGCCGCCGCGCCCTGCATGCGCGGGTCGAGGGTGGTGATGACCTTGAAGCCACCCAGGTTGACCCGCTGCTGGCCGAGCCGGTCGACCAGCTGCTGGCGGACCTTCTCCAGGAAGTAGGGCGCGGGCGAGCGGGCGATCCCCGACTTGCCCGGCTTGTCCGTGGTGACGCCGAGCGGCACGGCCATGGCCTTGGCCGCCACCTCCGGACTCAGCGACCCCTGCTGGGCCATGTTCCGCAGGACGATGTTGCGCCTCGCCCTGGCGGCTTGGGCGTTCTCCGGCTTGGAGTAGAACTCGGGGCTGCGGATCGCGCCGGCGAGGAAGGCGGCCTGGGCCGGGGTGAGGTTCTTGGCGGTCGTGTCGGGCCGCTTGCCGGCCCCGGGGAAGTAGGTCCGGGCCGCCGCCTCGACCCCGTAGGCGCCGCGGCCGAAGTAGATCGTGTTCAGGTAGAAGCCGAGGATCTGCTCCTTGGAGTACTTCCGCTCCAGCTTGACCGCCATGATCGCCTCTTTGAGCTTGCGGAACATCGTCCGCTCGCGGCCCACGTCGGGGATGGCGTTCTTGACGTACTGCTGGGTGATGGTGGAGCCGCCCTGGGCGACACGGCGCTGGACGACGTTGGCGAAGGCGGCGCGGGCCAGGCCGCGGTAGGAGATGGCGCCGTGGTGGAAGAACTCGCGGTCCTCGGCGGCCAGCACGGCCGCCTTCATGTTCGGCGAGATCGTCTCGACGGGGACCTCGCGCCGGTTCTCCTCGGGGGCCAGGGTGGTGAGCTGGTGCCCGTACCTGTCCTGGAGGATGATCAGCTGCGCCGTGGGCGCCTTCTCGGGCAGGGGGACGTTGGCGAAGGTGTAGAGCACGCCGACCACGCCCCCGATCACGACCGCCGCGACCGGCACGGCCAGCCAGAGCGACCAGCGCAGCATGCGGCGGAGCCGCGGGCGTGGCGGGGGGGTGGAGAGCCTGGCAACGCGCGGCGTCATCCCAGGCGTCGTCGTCGTGCGTGCAGCCATGGCCGACGACTCTACCGCAGGATCGGAAAAGCTTCTCTTCGTGGCGGAGCGGGGGTTCTCAGCCCGCGTTGCGGCGCTGGAACAGGTAGCGCTGCGCGAGGTGGTTCCAGTAGCAGGCGGTGCAGACCTCGACCACGTAGCAGGCGAACTCCTCGGCCGAACGGTGCAGGTCGCCGAGGCGGGCGCGGGGCCAGACGCGGCCCGACTCCTGGCGCAGGGCGTCGCCGAAGACGTAGTTGACGTGCACCAGGCAGGGCTCGTCGCAGACGGGGCAGGGGCGGCTGGCGCGCTCGCCGACGTTGCGAGCGGCGCGCAGCAGCTCAGGGTGGGCGTCGCAGACCTCGTCGCGGGACAGCCGCCCACCGCGGAGCTGCAGGAGCTTCGCCTTCTTGGCCAAGGTGTAGTCGATGAGCTGCATGGCTGAATACGGGTCAGGGACCGGGATACCGGGACAACACCCGGGCGACCAGTCTACCCAGGCGTGTCGACCTTAACGGCTCGGCCACGGCTTGGCCACAGCCAGGCCACCGAGTTGACAGGACTCGGGTCATGGATCTAGCTTCGCGATAGATCGATCCGATACATCGAGTCGATAGTCCGGCTCGATCGTCTGCCGACGTTCCGGAGTATCGCCGGCAAGTGCGGCAAGACTGCAGATCGTCGTCCGAGTGCCACCGGGAGGGTCGCCCCCATGCTTGAACTCGCCGTTCTCGGCCTGCTCAAGGAGGCGCCCATGTCCGGCTACGAGCTTCGCAAGCAGCTCGGCTTGAAACTCGGCGTGTTCTGGCGCGTCAGCTTCGGCTCGCTCTACCCGTGCCTCAAGCGCCTGGCGGCCGACGGCGCGCTCGAGGTCGAGGAGTCCGGCTTCACCTCGCGCAAGAAGCACGTGTACCACCTGACGCCCGGTGGCCAGGAGCTGTTCCAGAAACTGCTCGAGACGGCCGACGTGCACGACCTCGAGCAGGACCGCTTCCCTCTGCGGCTCGCCTTCTTCCGGTACCTCGGCCCCGAGACCCGCCTCTACCAGCTCGAGCGGCGCCGGAGCTACGTACAGGAACGGCTGGCCGACCTGCGTGCGTCGCTGCGCGCGGCGCGCGAGCGCATGGACGCCTACACCCTCGAGCTGATGGACCACGGACTGGACGAGCGCGAGCGGGAGGTCGCCTGGCTCGACCGGCTGATCGCGGCCGAGCGGGACTCCAGCCTGCGCGGAACCCCGCGCAAGGCGACCCCGGCCAGCTCGCAGGCCCTCAAGGAGCTATTGGCCCGGGAGGGCCAGGACCAGACCCGGCCGGACGCCAAGGTGGTGTCCAACCAGTAGGTTCAGGCAACCCTGCCGACCCCCCCGACTGGCCCAGCCGTGCGCTGCCGTGGCCGGTCGCGCCTCAGGGAGGAGAACCGAGACCGATGGGAACCGTACGCGTCGCGATCGTTGGCGTGGGCAACTGCGCCTCGTCGCTGGTGCAGGGCGTGCGCTACTACGCGGACGCCGAGCCGGGCGACGACGTCCCCGGCCTGATGCACGTGGACCTCGGCGGTTACCACGTGCGGGACCTGGAGTTCGTCGCCGCCTTCGACGTCGACGCCAAGAAGGTGGGGCGCGACCTCTCCGAGGCGATCTTCGCCAGCGAGAACAACACCGTCCGCTTTGCCGACGTGCCGCCGCTCGGGGTCGAGGTGCAGCGCGGCCCGACCCTCGACGGGATCGGCAGCTACTACGCCGAGACCATCCAGGAGTCCGAGGCGCATACGGTCGAGGTGGCCCAGGCGCTGACCGCCGCCAAGGCCGACGTGCTCGTCTGCTACCTCCCGGTGGGCTCGGAGGAGGCCGCCCGCTTCTACGCCGCCGAGGCGCTGAAGGCGGGCGTGGCCTTCGTCAACTGCCTGCCGGTGTTCATCGCCAGCACGCCCGAGTGGGCCGACCGCTTCACCGAGGCCGGCGTGCCGATCATCGGCGACGACATCAAGTCGCAGGTCGGCGCGACCATCGTCCACCGTGTGCTCGCGCGCCTGATGGAGGACCGCGGCGTCCGCGTCGACCGGACCTACCAGCTCAACTTCGGCGGCAACATGGACTTCTTGAACATGCTGGAGCGCAAGCGCCTGGAGTCCAAGAAGATCTCCAAGACCCAGGCGGTCACCTCGCAGATCCAGCGCGACCTCGGCAAGGACAACGTGCACGTGGGCCCGAGCGACCACGTGCCCTGGCTGACCGACCGCAAGTGGGCCTACATCCGCGTGGAGGGCCGCGCCTTCGGCGACGTGCCGCTCAACCTGGAGCTCAAGCTCGAGGTCTGGGACTCCCCCAACTCCGCCGGCGTGGTGATCGACGCGGTGCGCTGCGCCAAGCTGGCGCTCGACCGTGGCACCGGCGGGCCGCTGCTCGGGCCGGCCTCCTACTTCATGAAGTCGCCGCCGGTGCAGTACACCGACGACGTGGCCCGCAGGGCGGTGGAGGAGTTCATCGCCGACACGGTCTCGGGCACCCTGCCCCCTGTGTAGCCTGGCCCAAAGGCCCAGCAGACGCAGGAGGAAGAGCACGTGGCGACTGGCGACTGGTGGAAGCACGGTGTCGTGTACCAGATCTACCCGCGCAGCTTCGCCGACTCCGACGGTGACGGAGTCGGCGACCTGCCGGGGATCACGGCCAGGCTGGACTACCTGAACGACGGCACGCCCGCGTCGCTCGGCGTCGACGCCATCTGGCTGTCGCCGTTCTACCCGTCGCCGATGAAGGACTTCGGCTACGACGTGGCCGACTTCTGCGACGTCCACCCCGATTTCGGCACCCTGGCCGACTTCGACCGGCTGGTCGCCGAGGCGCACGCCCGCGGCATCCGGGTGATCGTCGACCTGGTCCCCAACCACACCTCCGACAAGCACCCCTGGTTCGAGGAGTCCCGCTCGAGCCGCGAGAGCCCCAAGCGGCACTGGTACGTCTGGGGCGACTCCAAGCCGGACGGCTCGCCGCCCAACAACTGGTCGAGCGCGTTCCCGCGGGTCGGGCCGGCGTGGACCTTCGACCGGCCGACCGGCCAGTGGTACCTGCACTCCTTCCTGCCGCAGCAGCCCGACCTGAACTGGTGGAACCCCGAGGTGCGGGAGGCCATGGACAAGGTCATGCGCTTCTGGCTGGACCGGGGCGTGGACGGCTTCCGCATCGACGTGGTCCACCGCCTCGGCAAGGACCCGGAGCTGCACGACAACCCGCTGGTCGAGCTCGACGGCGAGGCCGGCGGCGAGGACGTCGACGGTCCCACCCTCGCCCGCATCCTGGCGCGGAAGAAGGCCCGCCGCTACGACGAGGACTGGCCCGAGGTCCACGAGATCCTGCGCATCTTCCGCCGCACCCTGGACGCCTACGACGACCGCATGGCGGTCGGCGAGGTCTACCTGCTCGACCCGGCCGTGGTGGCGCGCTACTACGGCGAGGCCGCCGACGAGCTCCACCTGGCCTTCAACTTCTCGTTCCTGTGGCAGCCCTGGCGCGCCGAGGCGTTCCGCGCCGAGGCCGACCGCTGGGAGTCGCTCCTGCCCGGCGGTGCCTGGCCCGACTACACCCTCTCCAACCACGACGTCTCGCGCACCGCCACGCGCTACGGCTCCGACGGCGACGGCGCCGTCCGCTCCCGCGTGGCCGCCATGATGCTGCTGACCCTGCGCGGCACGCCCTTCCTCTACTACGGCGAGGAGCTGGGCATGACCGACGGGGAGATCCCGGAGGACCGGGTGGTCGACGTCGACGGCCGCGACCCGGAGCGGACCCCGATGCAGTGGGACGGCGGGCCTTCGGCGGGCTTCACCACCGGCGACCCCTGGCTGCCCGTGGCGCGCAGCGCCGCCGAGGGCGTCAGCGTCGCGGCCCAGCGCGACGACCCGCGCTCGATGCTGAGCCTGTACCGCCGGCTCGTCTGGTACCGCAAGGGCTCGGCGGCGCTGCGCCACGGCGGCTACCGGCCACTGGACGCTCCCGAGGGGGTCTTCGCCTACCTGCGCGAGGCCGGTGAGGAACGGCTGCTGGTGGCCCTGAACTTCAGCGGCCACCCGCGCACCCTCACCCCGGGGATCCCGCGGGCCGGCGAGGGCCGGCTGGAGCTGGCCACCGACCCGGACCGGCGCCCCGGCCCGGTCCCGCTGGATCCCCTCGAGCTTGCCCCCGACGAGGGCGTGGTGCTGCGGCTACCCTGACGAGGGAGCGCCGGGGGCGACGTCGTGCTCGGCGGCCCAGGCGAGCAGGGCCTCGGTGGCCTCCTGCTCGCTCACCGGACCGCGGTCCAGGCGCAGCTCGAGCAGGTAGTCGCGGGCGCGGCCGACCAGCGGGCCGGGGCCGATGCCGAGCAGCTCCATGATCTGCCGCCCGTCCAGCGGCGGGCGGATCTTGGCCAGCTCCTCCTCGGCTTCCAGGCGCGCGATGCGCTCTTCCAGCTCGTCCATGGCCGCGGAGAGCTGGCGCGCCCTGAAGACGTTGCGGGTGGTGCAGTCGGAGCGGACCAGGAAGTTGAGCCGGTCGAGCAGCGGCCCGGCGTCGCGCACGTAGCGCCGTACCGCCGAGTCCGTCCAGCCCAGCCGGTAGGTGTGGAAGCGCAGGTGCAGGGCGACCAGGGTGCGCACGGCGGCGATCTGCTGCTGCGGGTAGCGCAGCTCGGTGAGGCGCCGCTCGGCCATCTTCGCGCCGACCACCTCGTGCAGGTGGAAGCTGACCCCCTCCGGCCCGATGCGCCGGGTGCGGGGCTTGCCGATGTCGTGCAGCAGCGCGGCCATGCGCAGCACCAGGTCCGGCTCGTCGGCGTCGAACGCGGTGGCGTTCTCGACCACCGCGATCGTGTGGCGCAGCACGTCCTTGTGGCGGTGCACCGGGTCCTGGGCGAGGGCCAGCGCCGGCAGCTCCGGCAGGAACTCCTCGGCCAGGCCCGTCTGCACCACGATCCACAGACCCTTGCCCGGCGCGCGCCCGAGCAGCAGCTTGGTCAGCTCGTCGCGGATGCGCTCGCGGGAGACGATCGCCAGCCGGGCGTGGCGCTCGGCAATCCCCGCCAGCGTCTCCTTGGTGGGTGCCAGCTCGAGCTGGGCGGCGAAGCGGGCGGCGCGGAGCATGCGCAGCGGGTCGTCCTCGAACGAGACCGCAGGGGACGACGGCGTGCGCAGGCGCCGGGCGGCCAGGTCGGCCAGGCCACCGTAGGGGTCGACGAATTGGCCGTCGGGCAGGCGCACGGCCATGGCGTTGACGGTGAAGTCGCGCCTGGCGAGGTCGTCGGTGATGGTGCGGCCGAAGGTGACCTCGGGCTTGCGCGACTCCTCCCGGTAGACGTCCGAGCGGAAGGTGGTGATCTCCAGGCGGAAGTCGCCCTTGCGCACCCCGACCGTGCCGTAGCGGGCGCCCTGCAGCCAGACGCCGTCGTCCCAGCCGCGCACCAGCGCCACGATCTGCTCTGGAGAGGCGTCGGTGGTGAAGTCGACGTCGGGCGGGGAGCGCTCCAGCAGGGCGTCGCGCACGGTGCCGCCGACCAGGTACAGCTCGTGGCCGCCGGCGGCGAAGCGGCGGCCGAGCTCCTGCGCCACCTTGGCGAAGGGCGAGGCCTTGACCAGCGCGGTCAGGGCACGCTGCTGCTCGGCGGAGAGGGAGGTCATGCCGGCCAGCATATCGGCGGCCGCCGAGGGACGGCACCTCGATTCGCTGGGGTCCCGGGGCGAGGCGCTGTCAGCCGGGGAGGCCGGCCTGCTGCACGGCGATGCGGAAGTCGTGTGGGCTGGACGCGGTCTGCACGGCCTCGGCCAGGGTGACGGTGCCGTTGCCGTAGAGCGCGAGCAGCGCCTGGTCGAAGGTCTGCATGCCGTAGAAGTCGCCCTCGGCGACGATCTCGGGCAGCAGGTGCGTGTGCTCGGGCGCGACGATCAGGTCGAACACCCTGCCGGTGGCGACGAGGACCTCGACCGCCGGCACGCGGCCGCGGCCGTCCGCCCGCTGCAGCAGGCGCTGGGAGACGATGCAGCGCAGCGTGCCGGCCAGGGACAGGCGCACCTGGCGTTGCTGGTGCGGCGGGAAGAACTCCAGGATGCGGTTGATCGTCTCGGTGGTGTCCGCGGTGTGCAGGGTGGAGATGACCAGGTGGCCGGTCTCGGCCGCCTGCAGCGCGGCGCGGACCGTCTCCTCGTCGCGCATCTCGCCGATGAAGATCACGTCAGGGTCCTGCCGCGCCACGTGCTTCAGGGCGGTGGCGAAGTCGGCCGTGTCCACCCCCACCTCGCGCTGGTCGATCACGGCCAGCTTGTCGTTGTGGAGGATCTCGATGGGGTCTTCGACGGTGACCACGTGGCAGCGGCGCACCGTGTTGATGTGGTCGATGATCGCCGCCGTGGTGGTGGTCTTGCCCGCCCCGGTCGGACCGGTGACCAGGATCAGCCCGCGCGGCTCCTCGGCCATGCGGGCGATCACCGGCGGCAGGCCGAGCGCATCGAAGCCGGGGCTGCCCGGCAGGACGCGGCGGCAGACCACGCCGACCGAGCCCCGCTGGCGGAAGGCGTTGACCCGGAAGCGCCCGACGCCGGGGATGGCGTAGGCGAAGTCGGCCTCGTTGGTCTCGACGAACTTGGCCGCCTGCCGCTGGGGAAGTGGGTCGGGACCAGCTCGCCGTCGATCCGTACGTAGGGCACGGCGCCAACCTTGAGGTGCAGGTCGGATCCGGCCCGCTCGACCAGGTGACGGAGCAGCTCCTGGACTGTCACACCCCCTCCTCGGCCGGGATACGGGCCGCCGGCCTGTCTCAACAATCGGTCCGCGGTCGGGCGCGGTTTACCCCCGACCGCTGGGAACGGGTCCTCGTGACCACTCCGTACGCGCTCGGACTAGTCCGTGCGGGTTGGTGTGGTTTAGGCAGAAGAGGACAGGGCAACCGAACTACAGGAGGTGGTCGGCATGGTGGATACCAGGAAGATGTCTCGGGCGGAGGCCGGCCGCAAGGGTGGTCAGACCACCAAGCAACGGTACGGTGAGGACTTCTTCGGCAAGATCGGCCGAATGGGCGGCAAGAAGGGCGGCGAGACCACCAAGCGGCGCTACGGCATCGAGTTCTACCAGAAGATCGGGCGCAAGGGCGGCTCCCGCTGACTGCCCCGCAGGGAGGGCGACTTCTGGGATTGGCGGACGACCCGGCTCGTTGACCGGGTGGAGCCACCACGACGACCTCGTTGACAGCGCGCACGCGGCTGCATGTCGGCGTGCGCGCTGCCGCGCCGCCGTCCGCAGGATCGAACCGAGCCTCGTATACTCGGGCAAGCACGGCTGTGCGTGCACACCTCACGGGAGAGCCATTGCGCTCCAGCATCGACGTCCGCAACCGTCTGCTCGCCGACGACGTGCCCCATGAGCTCTCCGCGCTGCCGGGACCGCTGCGTGACCTCGCCGCCGCCCCGGACGTGCTCGGGCTCCCGGCAGTCGCGGTCGGCAAGCCGACCGTGTTCGCCGACGGCCGCGGTGTGGTCGTGGTGCTCGCCCCGGCCGGCGACGAAGTCGATCACCTCGGCGTCGCCTCCCTGCTCGGCCGCGGCGACCTGGCGCCGGTGGCGCCCGACCAGTCTCCCGGCCTGACCGGCTACCTCCTGCCGTTCGTCCCGCCGGTCGCCCTCGAGTGCCCCGCCACCTTGCTGGTCGACGAGCGGCTCGCCGGCGAGGACGTCGTCTACACCGCCGCCGGCGAGCCGGGCGTGATCCTCAAGGTGCGCGGCTCCGATCTGGTCAAGGCGACCAGCGCCGTCGTCTCCCAGGTCACCAAGGCGGTCGATGGCACTCGCTGACCTGCCCGGGCGGATGCCGGCTCGGAGCTGGCTCGCTGCGGCGAGCCATCCCGGCGAGCCGGCGCACGGCTAGCCGATGCGCACCGCCCGGGCCGTCTCGGCCGGTGGCGTGGTGCTCGCCGAGCTCCGCCCGGACGCCAGCGTCGCCCTGGTCTCCCGCCGCTCGGCCAGGGGGACGCTGCAGTGGACCCTGCCGAAGGGCCAGCAGGAGGCCGGTGAGACGGTGCCGGAGACAGCCCTGAGAGAGGTGCGCGAGGAGACCGGCCTCGAGGTCGAGATGGTCGGCCCGCTCGACACCATCGACTACTGGTTCGTGTGGGCGCCCGAGCAGACGCGGTACCACAAGTTCGTCCACTATTTCCTGATGCGGGCCGTCGGCGGCGACCTGGCCATGCACGACGACGAGATGGAGGACGCCGCCTGGTTCAGCCTCGAAGACGCGCGAGCGCGGATGGCGTTCCCCAACGAGCGCCGGCTGCTCGACCTGATCCCGGACGCGCTGGCGGGGAGGACCATAGAACTGACCAGCCTCCCCGAGGCGCACGACCGGGAGGATGCGAGCGGGTGAGCGGACGGCGCGCCGTGGCGCTGGCGCTGGCTGTCGTGCTGGCGGCGATCGGCCTGGCCCTCCTGCCGGCCGCTGGGGCCGCGGCCGGCCAGGCGCAGCCGCAGCAGCCCGCGCCCTTCACGGCGAGCCTGGTCGAGCTGTCCCAGTGGGTCGGGCCGCGCGCCCCGCTGCGCTTCCGGGTGGCGCTCGGCAACCGAGGCCCGGTCCCCCTCGGCCAACTGAGCGTCCAGGCCCTCGTCGGCGACCCGATCCGCTCCCGCTCGGCCTTCCAGGAGGTGCTCAGGAACCCTGACGCGGCCGCGGCCGGCCGGCTCCTCCAGACCGTCCAGGTGCCGGCGGTGACCGTGCAGCCGGGCGGGAACCGGCTGGTCGCCTCGCCGGTCATACCCGTCCCCGACCTGGCGGGGGAGGGCGCGGCCGGCGCGGTCGTCCCGCTGGTCCTGCGCGCCCGCGGCCAGGGGCCGGACGGGCAGGTCGACGCGAGCGTGCGGACCTTCCTGGTGTACCTGCGCGACGACCGGGTGGCCAACCCGCTGCGCGCAGCCCTGCTCGTGCCCCTGCACGAGCGCTCCCACCGCGACTCGACCGGCGGCATCTACACCGACAGCGGCCTGGCGGCCCAGCTCGGCGGGACCCAGCCGCTCGGCGCCATGCTGGCCGCGCTGGCCCAGCCGGACGCGGACTGGGCCACCCTGATGGTCGACCCCCTGCTGGCCGAGGAGATCTCCGGCATGGGCGCCGAGTGGACCCACCGGACCGACGGCGGCGGCACCGAGACGGTGCCGGCCGGCAGCATCAAGTCCCGCGCCGCCCAGCACGGCCTCACACTGCTCAACAAGGCCGTCAGCCAGAGCCCGGCCGGGGCCTTCCCCTACGCGGACGCGGACCTGCCGGCGCTGGTCCGCGCCGGGCTCGACAACGCGGCCCTCGACGCCATCCTGGCCGGCCGCCAGCGCTTCACCAGCCGGTTCGAGAAGGAGCCGGAGCTGTCGGTCGCCTGGCCGGTGGACGGGGCGATCGACGCGGCGACCCTGCGCACCCTTGCCCGCACCTCGACCGAGTCGGTGGTGCTCGATGCCAGCCGCTTCGCACCGCCGGGGGACGACACGGTCACCCCGAGCGCCACCGTCGGCCTGGGCGCGGGCGCCGGCCAGCTCGGCCGCGCCCTGGTCCCCGACCCGGTCCTCGCCGGTGCCCTGGTCGACCAGCGCGTCAAGAACGACCCGGTCGCCTGGGCACAGCGGGTGGTGGCCGAGACGGCGCTCATCTGGCTGGAGCGGCCGGGGGGCTCCGCCAGCATTCCGCGGGGGATCCTGCTGGCGCCGACCCAGCACACCTGGCGGCCGCCGCCGGCGTTCTTCCGCTCCCTCCTGCGCGGGCTGTCGCTGGCGCCCTGGCTGCAGCGCCGGCAAACCGCCGAGCTGGCCCGCGAGGTTCCCCAGGGACCGGACACGCGGCCGCGCGCGCTGCGGGCGGTCACGGCGGCGGACAGCGCCAAGGGCCTGCCCCTGGGCTTCCTGCGCAACGCCGCGCTGACGCGCTCCCGGCTGACAAGCTTCACCCGGGTGGTCGGCCCGGACTACAAGGAGATCGAGACCTACGACCGCAACCTGCTGCTGGCGGAGTCGAGCGACTGGCAGGGCAACCTGCACCTGGTCCGCCGCGCCGCCTTCGTGCAGTCGGTCAACAACGGCATCCGCTCGGTCTACCGGCAGGTGAGCATCGCCAAGGCGCACTTCACGCTGTCGGACCGCCAGGGCCCGATCGGCATCAGCGTGCGCAACGGCAGCGACCAGCCGCTGACGATGGCGATCCGGATCTCCTCGCCCAAGCTCGTCCTGCCGCCGGGCAACCAGCCGGTCAGCGCGCCGTTCACGGTCGCGCCGAAGTCGGGCAGGATCCAGGACCTGGAGGTGAGCACGCGCACGCCCGGGACCTTCCCGGTGGAGGTCGAGGTGCTCACCCCGGACGGCGCGTTCACCATCGCGCGCAACGAGATCGTGCTGACCTCCACCGCCTTCAGCCGCTTCGGCCTGTTCCTCACCGGTGGCGCCGCCGGGTTCCTGCTGCTGTGGTGGAGCCGCCGCCTCCGGCGGCCGGGCGGCCGGGCGGGCCGGCGCCGTCGTGCCGGTGAGGAGCCGGACGGCGGCGGCCCGGACGGCTCCGGCCCCGGCGGCCCCGGCGGCCCCGGCGGCGGAGCCGGCCCTGGCGGGCTCGCGCCAGGGCCGACCGCGGCGGTCGCGCTGAGCTCCCCGCGCGACCCGCCGGTGGACGCCCGCCTCGGCGGTCCGCCGCCCGGCCGGGCGGCGGACCCGCCGTCCGAGGGGGCGGAGAGCCAGGCCGTCGAGCTGCCGCCGGCCGGCGGCCCGGAGCCGGACGGGGAGGCGGAGGAGCCGGGCCTGGTCCGCTCGACCGCGGTGATGGCCGCCGGCACGCTGCTCAGCCGGGTGACCGGCCTGCTGCGGGTCTACGTGCTGGTGACCACCCTCGGCGTGGCGGAGAGCCGCCTGCACGACACCTACAACGTCGCCAACTACACCCCGAACATCATCTACGAGCTGGTGCTCGGCGGGATCCTGTCGTCCATCTTCGTGCCGCTGTTCGTGGAGGTGCGCCGCACCAGGGGCCAGGAGGCGGCCTGGCACGTCGCCCGCTCGGTGATGACCGTCACCATCGTGGTCCTCGGGCTGCTCTCGGTCGTCACCGTGCTCGCCGCCCCCTGGATCATCCAGCTCTACGTCCGCGGCGGGGACCCGGCGGAGCAGGCCCAGGCCCAGCTCGTGGGTGGGCAGCTCCTGGCGATGTTCATGCCCCAGATCGTCTTCTACGGAGTCGGCTCGGTGATGACCGGGCTGCTCAACGCGAACCGCCGCTTCGGCGTGCCGATGTTCGCCCCGATCCTCAACAACCTGGTCGTCATCGCCGTCGGCATCGCCTTCGCCATGATCGTCGGGAACGACGTGCCGCAGCTCGACCAGGTCACCACCGGGCAGAAGCTGCTGCTGGGCCTCGGGACCACCGCCGGCGTGGTCGCCATGACCATGGTGCAGTGGCCCTTCCTGCGCCGCCTCGGCTTCCGCTACCGCCCCGTCTGGGACCTGCGCGACCGGACCATGCGCAAGATGGCGGGGCTGTCGGCGTTCACCATCGGCTACGTGGTCACCACCCAGCTCGGCTACTGGATCGTCCCGGTCCTCGCCTACCGCGTCGACGGCGGGCCGACCGCCTACAACACCGCCTTCATCTTCTTCCAGCTCCCGCACGGCGTGTTCGCGGTCTCGGTGATGACCGCCCTGCTGCCCCAGATGAGCGAGCACGCGATCGCCATGGACTGGGAGGCGTTCCGCGCCTCGGTCTCCCGGGGCGTGCGGCTGACCACGGCCGTGCTGCTGCCCGCCGCGGTCGGCTACTTCGTCCTCGCCGGGCCGATCGTCCAGCTGCTGCTGGTGCACGGCGTGGTGAAGCAGGGCTCCACCAGCCAGGACCTGCTCACCAGGACGCTGATGGTGTTCGTGATCGGCCTGCTGCCGTTCTCCGCCTTCCAGCTCCTGCAGCGCGCCTTCTACGCCCTGCAGGACACGCGCACCGTGTTCACGCTCAACCTGGTGGCGGTCACCGCCAACGTGGCGGTCGGCGTCGCCCTGTTCGCGCTGCTGCCGACGCCCTGGAAGGTCCCCGGGCTGGCCGCGGGGCGCGCCGCCAACTACGTGCTCGGGTCGGTGCTGATGCTCGGCGCGCTGCGCCGCCGCATCGGCCGGCTGGACGGCCGCCGCATGCTGGCCGCGGTCAGCCGCATGGCGCTCGCCAGCGTGGCGATGGGCGTGATCGCGGCGGTGGTGGCCGCCGCGATCAGCGACGGTCTCGGCAGCGGCCTGGTGGCGGACTTCCTCGCCGTGACCGGCGCGGTCGCCTCCGGCGTCGCCGCCTACCTGCTCGCCGCGCGGCTGCTCAGGATCGAGGAGATCCGCGTGCTCTTCGGCATCCTGGGCCGCCGCCGGGCACGCGCCGCCGCCTGAGGCACATCCCAAGGACGCGATTGCCGGCGCCGCGGCCGAACGGCATCTCGTTCACGAATGTGGATCCAGTATTACGTATCGAAACTCTCGAAGAAAAAATTACTCTCGAAATACTTGAAGCAGACGCCCGACCGTGAAAGAACTAGCGGCCGCCACAGTCCCGATCCTTGGGAGCCTTCCCCCGTGCGCAGCCTTCGCGTCGTGCTCTGCACGCTGCTCTGCGCGGCCGCCGTGGTCGCCGCAATTCCGGCGCAGCCCGCCCTGGCCGAGACACCTGCTCAGAAGATCGCCCGCCTCCGGGCGGAGGCCACCCGGGTCCAGCGCACCATCGACAGCATGAACGGCCAGATCGAGCGGCTGGTCGAGGACTACAACGCCAACCAGGAGGCGCTCGCCCACACGATCGTGGCCGAGCGCGAGACCGTCCAGCGCCTGCGGGACGCCGAGCGCCGGCTGGTGGCCGCCCAGCTCCTGCTCGACCAGCGCATGCGGGCCATCTACGTGCTCGGGCCGACCACCGGCCTGGACCAGCTGCTCGGCGCGACCGACGTGCACGACGCCCTCACGCGGGTGAAGTACCAGGCCAGCGTGGTGACGGCCGACCGCAACGCGATCCACCGGGTCGACGACGCCAGGGCGCTGCTGCGCTCGATCGCCGGCGAGCTCGCCCAGCAGCGGCGCGCCCAGGAGCGGCTGCGCGAGCGCCTCGCCCGCCAGCGCGCCGGCATCCAGGCGAGGCTGGGCGCCCAGCGGCGCTACCTCGCCCGGGTCACCCAGGCCGTCAAGCGTGCCGTCGAGGCGGAGCGCCGCCGCCAGGAGGCGCTGCGGCGCCAGGCCCTGCTGCGCCGTCTCGCGGCCGAGCGGGCGGCGCGGGCCCGCGCGAGGGCGGGGCACTGGGTGCCCCGGTTCCGGGGCGGAGGCGGCTCGCGCGCGGCCCGCGCCGCCGTCGTCTTCGCCATGGCCCAGCTCGGCAAGCCGTACCTGTGGGGCGCGGTCGGGCCGGGCAGCTACGACTGCTCCGGGCTGACCATGGCCGCCTACGCCCACGCCGGCGTGTCCCTGCCGCGCACCAGCAGGTCCCAGTGGTACGCGGGACCGCACGTCGAGCTGGCCGACCTCGCCCCCGGGGACCTGCTGTTCTTCGCCGACAACCTGTCCGTCCCGTCCACCATCCACCACGTCGGCATCTACGCCGGCCGCGGCCTGATGGTCGAGGCGCCGTACAGCGGCGCCAGCGTCCGCATGAGCTCGATCGGCCGCGGCGATTTCATCGGCGCCGTACGACCGACCGGCTGAACGGAGCCTCCCTGCTAGACTTCGGATATCGCGATCCCAGGGGTGCGGAAGTCCCCGCTGGTTCACACCATGAGCATGTCGCAGGTCGGTTCCGGTCTGCCCCGGCTCCTCGCTGAGCGCTACGAGCTCAGCGAGCGCCTCGCCGCCAGTGGCATGACCAGTATCTGGCGTGGCCACGACCGTGTCCTCGGGCGCGACGTGGCCATCAAGGTGCTGCACCCGGAGCTGGCGGCCGACCCCACCTTCCGCGCCCGCTTCTCCGAGGAGGCGGTCAACGCCGCCCGCCTGACCCACCCCAACGTCGTCGCCCTGTACGACACCGGCGAGCAGCAAGGGGTCGCCTACATCGTCAGCGAGTGGGTGGAGGGCGCCAACCTGGCCGACCTGCTCGCCCGGCACGGCCCGCTGCCCCCGTCCAGGGCCGCCCGGCTGGCGATGGAGGTCGCCGCGGCGCTGGACTACGCCCACGACACCGGGGTGCTGCACCGCAACCTCAAGCTGTCCAACATCCTGGTCACCCCCGACGGCACCGTGAAGGTGGGGGACTTCTCGATCGCCAAGGCGGCCGCCGGCGAGGACCCGGACCGCACCGGCGAGATCCTCGGCAGCACCAACAACCTCGCGCCGGAGCAGGTCGACAGCGACGCGGTGGACAACCGCACCGACATCTACGCCCTCGGCGTCTGCCTGTTCGAGATGCTCGTCGGCCGGCCGCCGCCGCTGCACGGCGGGGTCAGCCTGCGCTCGCCGCGGGCGTTGCGGGCCGGCATCCCGCGCGACATCGACGCGGTCGTGACCCGGGCGATGGCCCCGGACCCGGCCGAGCGCTTCCAGTCCGCCGGGGCGCTGTCCTCGGCGCTCGCCAGGGCGGCGGCCGATGACGACACCGACCCGGACCCTGAGGAGGGGGCCATCCACCTTCCCACGGTGGCTCGCCCGACCCCGCGCCGGGCCATGCCGGTGCCGCGGCGCAAGGGCCGCCGGCCGGCCTGGCTCGGCTGGGCGCTGGTCCTCTCGGGCCTGGCCACCGTGGCCGTCGCGGTCACCCTGGTGCTCGTCCAGGGGATCGGGGCCGGTGGCGGCGGGCGCGGAGCCAACCCGACCCTGCCGTCGGAGACCTCGCAAGCCCCGGCGGACGGCGCTCCGCTGAAGATCGCCACCGCCCGGTCGTTCGACCCCGAGGACGACGCGGGAGGCCAGGGCGACCAGCCGAGGCAGGAGAACGAGCGCAAGGCACTACGGGCGATCGACGGCGACCCCGACAGCAAGTGGGAGACCCTCGGCTACTTCAAGCGGCCCAACTTCGGCGGGCTGAAGAAGGGCCTCGGCCTGATCCTGGAGCTGAACAGCCCCGAGCGGGCACGGTCCCTGGAGCTGCAGCTCAGCAATCCCGGCGCCACGATCTCGATCTACGGCGCGGACGGCGCGGAGCCGCCGGCGACGCTCGCCGGCTGGAGCCCGCTCACCACCCAGCCGGTGACGGTCACCGACGTGCCACACACCTTCACCCTCACCAGCCAGAGCGCCCACCGCTTCTACCTGGTCTGGTTCACCCAGTTGCCGCCGGACGGCGGCAAGTTCCGCAGCGGCATCGCCGAGGCGACCCTGAAGTCGTGAGCCTTCCCAGCGACGAGGAGCTGCTGGCTGCGCACCTGCGGGGGGACCAGGACGCCTTCGGGCAGCTGGTGGGCAGGCACGAGCGCCGCGTGTACGGGATCTGCCTGCGCATGCTCGGCAACCGCGAGGACGCGCAGGACGCCGCCCAGGAGGCCTTCATCTCGGCGCTGCGCCGGGCGGCGAGCTTCCGGCAGGAGGCCGCGTTCTCCACCTGGCTCTACCGCATCGCCGTGAACGCGGCCACCGACCAGGCCCGCCGCCGGGGCCGGGCGCGCACCACCCCGCTCGAGCCCGAGGACGCTGGCGTGCCGCTCCCGGCCCGGGACCACAGCGACCATGGCGAGGACGTGGCCACCGCCGTCACCGTGCAGGCGGCCCTCACCAGGGTGCCCGAGGAGTTCCGCGCCGCCGTGGTGCTCTGCGACCTGTTGCGCCTGCCCTACGCCGAGGCCGCCGCCGCCCTCGGCGTGCCGGTGGGCACGGTCAAGAGCCGCGTCCACCGCGGGCGTCTGGCCCTCGCCGGCGAGCTCAGGGGCGATTCCCCGCGGCAGTCGGGAGGGAACACACCTGACCTCCGGGTCGTCCACGCGGCCGAAGGCGGCGGGCCGCTGACCGGCCGCGAGCCGGGAACCGCGGCGCTGGCCCGAGCGTCCGAACCGGTAGAGGCAGAAGAACGTCCACGGCACCCGAGCAAGGAGTAGCCCGCCCGTGTCCGACCACCCCGACCGCGAGCAGCTCGCCGCCTGGCAGGCGGGCGACCTCGGCGACGCCCAGCGGGGCCGCCTGGCCGCCCACCTGGCGGGGTGCGCCGCCTGCGCGTCCACGGTGGCGGACCTCGAGTCGGCCCGGGAGCGGCTCGCCGTGCTCGCCGAGCCGGAGCTGCCGGCCGGCTTCCACGAGCGGCTGATGGCCGCGGTCGAGCGCGAGCTGCCCGCCGCGAGGCCGGCCCGCCGGGCCAGCGCGGCCCGCAGGCGGCGCGCCGCCTGGTTCCAGCGACCTGGGACCTTGGCCGCGGCGGCCGTCCTGCTGCTGTTCGCGGTCGGCGTGCTGGGGCTGGTCCGCATCGCGAGCGACCACAGCGGTGGCGCCGCCGCCACCGCCTCCCGCGGCGACTCCGGCGGCGGTGGGGGCGCGGGACCCAGCGTGGCCGCGACGGATAGCGGGGGCCTGCCCACGGTCCGGCTCAGTGGCGAGTTCACGCCGGCCCGGCTGCAGGAGGCGATCGACGTCAACCCCGCCGCCCGCCGGGCGCTCCTGGCACCGACGACGAGAGCAGCGGCGCCCGGCGCCCCGAGCTCGGCGACGCAGTCCGGGCGGACCTACGGCGCCGAGTCTGACAGCGCCGGTCGCAAGGCCGCTCAGGACGCCTGCGTCGACCAGGTGCTGCGCGAGGCGGGCGCCACCGGCCTACAGCCGGCGTTCTTCGTCGACACGCTCTTCCACAACCGCCCGGCCCGCCTGCTGGTGGCGAGCGTGCCCGGCGTGCCCGGCCAGGCGCGCTTCTTCATATTCCAGGACGGCAACTGCGCCACGGTCGACGAGGGCACCGTCCAGCTCCGCTAGCTGTTCCTTCCCGCTACCAGCGCCCGCTGCCGCGGGCGAAGGCGACGCCGCCGGCGATCAGGTAGGCGAGGAGCAACCGCGGGTTGAGCACGGCACCACCGAGCAGCAGCACCGTCGTCGCCATGCCGAGCACCGCGGCGGCGGCGGCGGCAAGACCGAGCTGGTTGTGGACGCGCTGGCGTGCCGCCCAGCGCACCGCGCCCGCGATCACGATCCCCAGCACGGCCGCCAGGATCAGGCCGAGGAACGGGACGAACAGCCACACCGCGGCGCCGACCGCGGCCACCACGTAACCGGCGCCGAACGCGCGGGCCACCAGGGCGGGCGGCGGCGCTCCCTTGGCGCTCCTCGGCTGGCGGGCGCAATCGCCGCACTTCTGGCCGACGGCGGTGGTCACCATGCAGCGCGGGCAGATCGGGTTGCCGCAGCTCGAACACGTCAGCCTGGTCTCCACCCCGGGATGGTTGACGCAAGTCGGGGTGATGTTGGTCTGATCCGCGGTCATCGCCTCTCATCAGGCCGCCCGCCTGAGCTGGCTCGCTGCTGCGAGCCAGCCGAGCTCCGGCGGCGCTGCCTGCTCCTGTCCCTATTGAACACCGTGGCGGCGGCGTGGGAAGGACAGGAATAGGCGTATGGGACAATCTGTTGGACCGGCGTCCGCGTCCTCGCACTGCGCGACGCTCGCGGTTGTGAACCCCTCCAGGAGGCATCCACTCCATATGGCCACCGCTCGTTCCAGCGCCCCGGTCCTGATCCTCGGCTCCGGCCCCGCCGGGCTGACCGCCGCGCTCTACACCGCCAGGGCCAACCTCCACCCGATCGTGATCGAGGGCCTGGAGGCAGGCGGCCAGCTGCAGTTGACCACCGAGGTCGAGAACTACCCCGGCTTCCCAACCGGCATCCTCGGCCCCGAGCTGATGGGCAAGATGCGCGAGCAGGCGGCGCGCTTCGGCGCGGAGTTCGTCACCGCCGACGCCACCAAGGTCGACCTCGGCGGCCCGCCGTTCCGGGCCTGGGTCGACGACCAGGAGTACGCCGGCAAGGCGCTGATCATCTCGACCGGCGCCAAGGCGCGCATGCTCGGGCTGGACGGCGAACGGCGCATGCTCGGCCACGGGGTGTCCACCTGCGCGACCTGCGACGGGTTCTTCTTCCGCGACCAGGAGCTGGTGGTGGTCGGCGGCGGCGACTCGGCGATGGAGGAGGCCACCTTCCTGACCCGGTTCGCGACCAAGGTGACCGTGGTCCACCGCCGCGACCGGCTGCGGGCCTCCAAGGTGATGCAGGACCGGGCGTTCGCCAACCCCAAGATCGAGTTCGTCTGGAACTCCGAGGTGGTCGAGATCCTCGGGGAGCAGTCGGTGAGCGGGGTGCGGCTGCGCAACCTGGTCGACGGCAGCGAGTCGGAGCTTCGGGCGGCCGGCATGTTCGTGGCCATCGGCCACGACCCCAACACGGAGCTGTTCGCCGGCCAGCTGGACCTGGACGCCCAGGGCTACGTGGTGGTCCGCCCGCCGTCGACCGAGACCAGCGTCAGCGGCGTGTTCGCCTCGGGGGACGTGGTCGACCACACCTACCGGCAGGCGGTCACCGCCGCCGGCACCGGCTGTGCCGCCGCCATCGACGCCGAGCGCTGGCTCGAAGCGCACGGCCACGACTCCGGCGCCAGCACGGACAACTGGGAATGAGCACGCCACGCAGGTTGCCCGACGGTTTCACGGGGAACGGTCCTTGCGGGCCGCGGGGGCTTCGAGCGACGGGGGACGCATGGAATAACCGTACCGCCGCAGGCGTTTCGAGATTTGGATTGTGCCGCGGCGGTGCGGAGCACCGTCACCGCGAGCGCACGCGACGTTCGAGGAGGTGAGATGCTGGCAGGGCGAAAGCTCCTGCTGCATCACTGAATATGAGCAAAGCCACGGTCGTGACCGACTCCACGTTCGAGGACATGGTCCTCCAGTCGGATAAGCCCGTCCTGGTCGACTTCTGGGCCGAGTGGTGCGGTCCCTGCAAGATGGTCTCTCCCGTCCTCGAGGAGATCGCGTCCGAGCACGAGGGCAAGCTCACCATCGCCAAGCTCAACGTCGACGAGAACCCTGACGTCACCCGCCGCTTCGGCGTCATGAGCATCCCCACAATGGCCCTGTTCGTCGCCGGCAACGAGAAGAAGCGGATCGTGGGCGCCATGCCCAAGCGCAACATCGTCTCCGAGCTCTCCGAGTTCCTCTGATCCATCTGGGGAACCCGGAACCACCCGAGCCCGGCCCTGCATCAGGGCCGGGCTCGTCGCGTCAGCCGCCGTTGTCCAGAAGGTCGGGCGGTGCCGTGGGCACCGGGCGGAGCGCGGGCTGGCTCGGCACCCGCAGCGCCTCGAGTGCCGCCTCGCGCGCGTCCCGCCAGCGCAGCACCGTCCGCAGGTCCATGCGGAGCAGCGGGTAGCGGGGATGCTCGCGCACGACCTGGAAGCCGCAGGCCTCCAGGAAGCCGACCGGGATGTGGCAGGCTCGTCCGGTCCAGGCCCGGTCGGCGAACGCCTCGACCGCGCGCACCTTGCGCTTGATGAGGTCCCGGGCCATCGACTGCAACAGCACCCGGCCGATTCCCTGCCCCTCGAACTCGGGCTCGACGGCCAGGGTGGCGAGCAGGACCGCGTCCCGGCTCACCGGCCTGGCAGCCTGCATGCCCACCTGCTCGAGGAAGCTGGCCGGCGCGAACAGGGAGTAGCCGGCCGGAGTGCCGTCCACCGACAGCACGTGCCCGGCGGGACCCCACTCCAGGACCAGGGACGAGAGCCAGGCCTCCTTCTGCAGGCCGGCCTCGTCGGAGCCGCGCGGACGGGCGCTGCCGCCAAGCTCCCAGAAGACGCAGCGCCGGCACGGCTCGGGCAGCAGGTCGATGGTCTCGACCGTGAGCGGGCTGACCTTGCGGCCCATGGCTCACCCGGCCCCGTCGAGGGTGGGCCTGCCGCGGCGGCGGACGGTCAGCAGCGCCCAGATGAGTCCGGCGAGCGTGCCGGCGAGGAAGCTCTGCCCGACTCGTCGAAGCAGCGGCCAGGTGGGTCGGGGCACCGGGGCTCCTTCACGGCTCACCGATGAAGCTGTGCTCGGCTGGCTGGCACGGCCACCCGTGGGCGGACGGGTCGCGTCGCCGGCGCCTGGCAGGGACGCGATGCTAGCAGCGGCCTCCAGAACGTGTCGAGGATGCCGGAGATGGGATGCCGTATCCTTGCCCACGATGCGCGCTGACGACCCCTTCCTGGACCGGTACGCTCACGGTACCAGGGCGATGACGGCCTCGGAGATCCGTGCCCTGTTCGCCGTCGCCGCCCGCCCCGAGATCGTGAGCCTGGCCGGAGGCATGCCGTACACCGCCGGCCTCCCCTTCGACGTCATCGGCGACGTGGTGGAGGAGGTGCTCGGCAAGGAGGGCCCGACCGCCCTGCAGTACGGCGGAGGCCAGGGCGACGCCCGGCTCCGCGAGGTGATGGTCGAGCTGATGCGGCGCGAGGGTGTCCACGCGTCGGCGGCGGACGTCGTCGTCACGGTCGGTTCCCAGCAGGCCCTCGACCTGCTGGCGCGGATGTTCTGCGACCCGGGCGACGTGATCGTCGCCGAGGGGCCGTCCTATGTCGGCGCCCTCTCGGCCTTCTCCCAGTACCAGGTCGAGGTCCGCCACGTCCGCCTCGACGACGACGGGCTCGACCCGGACGAGCTCGAGGCGGAGCTCGGCCGGCTCGCTCGCGAAGGACGGCGGGTCAAGTTCCTCTACACCGTCCCCAACTTCCACAACCCGGCCGGGGTCACCCTTTCCGAGGACCGCCGCGACCGGGTCGTGGAGATCGCCCGCCGCCACGACCTGCTGGTCGTCGAGGACAACCCGTACGGCCTGCTCGGCTTCGAGACCAGCCCGCCCGACGCGCTGCGTGCCCGGGAGGCCGACAACGTCGTCTACCTCGGCACCATCTCGAAGACCTTCTGTCCGGGGCTGCGCATCGGCTGGGCACTGGCGCCTCCCGCCATCCGCGAGCGGCTGATCCTGGTCAAGGAGGCCGCCGACCTCAGCCAGTCGAACTTCAACCAGGCGGTCGCCTACCGCTACTTCGCCGGGTACCCGTGGCAGGAGACCCTGAAGGAGCTGCGCGACGTCTACCGTGAACGGCGCGACGCCATGCTGGAGGCGCTGGCCGAGCACTTCCCGCCGGGGTCCGGGGTGACCTGGACCCAGCCGCGCGGCGGCTTCTACGTCTGGGTGAAGCTGCCCGACCGGCTCGACGCGAAGGCCATGCTGGCCAAGGCGATCTCCGCCCGGGTCGCCTACGTGCCTGGCGGCTCCTTCTTCGCCGACGACCAGGGCAGCTCCAACCTGCGGCTGTCGTACTGCTTCCCGCCACCCGACCGCATCCGCGAGGGCGTGCGCCGCCTGGCCGGCGTGGTCACCGAGGAGCTCGAGCTGCTGCGCGCCATCGGCTCGCTCCCATCCTCGGGCGAGGAGTCTCCCGCGGGGGGAGGCGCGGGATGACCTTCGACTGCTCGGTTGCGGTGATCGCCGGCGGCCTCTCGTTCGAGCGGGAGGTCTCGCTGCGCTCCGGGAAGCGGGTGGCCGACGCGCTGGCCGACAAGGGTTACCGGGTGGCCCAGCTCGACGCGGACGAGCACCTGGTCGAGGCGCTCCGCGCCGGGCACTTCGACGCCGCCTTCATCGCCCTGCACGGCCGCTTCGGCGAGGACGGGCAGGTTGCGGCCGTGCTCGAGCTGCTGGGGCTGCCCTACACCGGTTCGAGCTTCGAGGCGAGCCGGCTCGCGTTCGACAAGCTTGCGGCCAAGTCCGTGCTGCGGCGGGTGCGCGAGCTGGGCATGGGCGCGCTGCTCGACCAGGCCGTCGCCGAGCTCGGGCTGCCCCTGGTGGTGAAGCCGAACCGTGGCGGGTCGGCGCTCGGCATCCGCCTGGTGGAGCGCGCCGAGCAGCTCCCGGCGGCGCTCATCACCGCCTTCGGCTACGACGAGACGGTCCTGCTGGAACGGCGCGTGACCGGCACCGAGCTGGCGCTCGCCGTGGTGGACGGGCTGCCGCCGCTGCCGGCGGTCGAGATCCGCCCCAAGCAGGGCTGGTACGACTTCGCCGCCCGCTACACCCACGGCGCGGCCGACTTCCGCGCTCCCGCGGAGATCGACGCCGCACTGGCCGGGCGCTGCCTCGAGATCGCCCAGGCGGCCCACCTCGCCCTCGGCTGCCGCGACCTCTCCCGGGTCGACGCGATCGTCGACGAGCACGGCGTCTGCTGGGTCCTCGAGGTCAACACCGGCCCCGGCCTCACCAGCACCAGCCTGGTGCCCACGGCCGCCGACGCCGCCGGCGTCTCCTTTGCCGACCTGGCCGACCACCTCACCAACCGCGCCATCGCCCGCCGTCCCCGCTGAGCGGCGGAACCCGAACGGCTCCGCGACCGGCACCCGCGGCAGGGTGGGCACTCTTGCAAAGAAAGGTTTGCAAACGATTCTTTGCAAGGATACTGTCGTGCCATGCCCGATCTCAGACGGCGCGACGTCAACGACCCGGCGGCCTTGCGCGCCCTGGCACACGAGTTGCGACTCGAGATCCTCGAGCAGCTCACCTTCGCCGGGCCGGCCACGGCCACCACCCTGGCCCGCAGGCTCGGCCAGAGCACCGGGGCGACCAGCTATCACCTGCGCCAGCTCGAGCGCTTCGGCTTCATCGAGGAGGACACGGACCGCGGCCACGGCCGCGAGCGCTGGTGGCGCTACGTGCCAGGCGACGTCCGCTTCGCCCCGACCGCCAGCCCCTCGACCGAGCTGCGGGCCGCCGCGGACGAGCTGCTGCGCCACAAGCTCGCCCAAAGCGAGCGCACACTCGCCGAGTACCTGCGCATCCGCGACCGCCACCGGGACTGGGACGCCGCAGCCATGTTCTCCGACTCCACCATGCACCTGACCAAGGCGGAGCTGGCCGAGTTCGGCGAGGCCCTGGTCGAGCTCGTCAACAGGTACTGGCGGCCTCCTGAGGCGCGGCCACCGGACAGCCGCGCCGTGGTTGCGCAGCTCTACGCCTTCCCGTGGCCTGGTGAGGTTCCCGAGGAGGAGCCGTGAGGGTGCTGGCCGCGCCGGGGCCGCTCACCCACCCAGGGTTCCGCCGCTTCTGGACAGCGCAGAGAATCTCCGTCCTCGGCGACCAGATCAGCCTGCTGGCCCTGCCGCTGACCGCGGTGCTCACTCTGCACCTGGACGCCGGCGAGATGGGTCTGCTCACCGCGGCCGGCTACGCGCCCCACCTGTTGTTCTCGCTGCTCGCTGGCGGCTGGATCGACCGCTCCTCCCGCCGCCGGCTGATCATGATCGGCGCCGACCTGGCCCGTGCCCTGGTGCTGGCATCGATCCCGCTCGCCGTCGAGCTCGGCGCGCTCACCTCCGCGCACCTCTACCTCGCCGCGTTCCTGGCCGGCACGCTGACCGTGTTCTTCGATCAGTCCGCCACCTCGCTGCTGGTGCTGGTGACGCGCTCCGAGGACCTGCTCACCGCCAACGCCCATCTCAGCACGAGCCAGGCCGCGGCCCAGGTCGCCGGGCCCAGCGTCGGAGGGCTTCTGGTCGGCGCCGTCACCGCGCCGGTGGCGCTGCTGGCCGACGCGATCTCGTTCCTCGCCTCGGCCGGGTTCCTCGCCTCCATCCGCGTCCGGGAGCCAGCCGTGGAGCGGGACGGCCGGCTCCCGGCCTTGCGGGCGATCGGCGAAGGGATCCGCTTCGTCGCCGGCGATCCCATGCTGCGCGCCTCGGCGGCGTGCACCAGCACGATGAACTTCTTCAACCTGATGCTCTACGCCATCCTCGTCCTGTTCATGAGCCGAACCCTCGGTCTCCCCCCGGCCACCATCGGCCTGGTGCTCGGCGCGGGCGCGGTCGGCGCACTGCTCGGCGCGGTGGTCGCGCCCCGTCTCGCCCGGGCCATCGGCTTCGGCCCGGCGATCATCGTCGGCGCGATCGCGTTCCCCGCGCCGGCGCTGCTCGTCCCTCTCGCCGGCGGCGGGCACGCCCGGGCCGCGGTCCTGCTCACCGCCGCCGAGTTCCTCGCCGGCATCGGCGTCATGATCTACGACGTGAACGACAACACGCTGCGCGCCATCCGTGTCCCCTACCGGCTCCGCGGCCGCGCCAGCGGCTCCAACCGCTTCCTGACCTATGGCATCCGCCCGCTCGGCGCCCTCACCGGCGGATGGCTCGGAACCACCATCGGGCTGCGGCCGACCCTCTGGATCGCCGCCGTCGGCGGCCTGCTCGCGGTGACCTGGCTCTGGCACTCACCCATCCGCAGCCTCCGCACGCCGCCAACCCCCGCCACCGACGCCGACGCGGCCTGACCGAACTCGGTTACCGGCCGCTCCCCACAGCACTGCGACGGAGCGTCGAGTCCGTGGCGTGGAGGGCACGGCACGGAGTTCGAGCGGCCAATGGATCGGGCGGCGGAGGTCTCCTCCGCCGCCCGACTTGGGACCGCTGGCGTCAGACCGCTGGCGAGGGAACCTGATCGTCGTCCGCGATCTGCGGGAGGTCGTTAGGGCTGAGCCCGATCGCGTCGCAGATGCGCTTGAGGTCGTCCAGGGTCGCGAACTCGATCATCACCTTGCCCTTGCGCTTGCCGATCTGGACCCGGACCCGGGTCTCCAGGCGGTCGGAGAGCCGCTCGGCCAGATCGATCATGCCCGGCGCCTGCGCCACTGCCCGCGTACGGCGGCGCGGTGTCTCCCCGTCCAGCAGGCTCTTCTCTTTCTCCACCCGGCGCGCGAACTCCTCCGCCATCCGAACGGTCATGCCCTGGGCCACGATCAGGGCGGCCAGCCGCTCCTGTTGGTCGGGATCGGACAGCTGCAAGACCGCTCTGGCGTGCCCTGCCGAAAGCGTCCCCGCGGCGATGCGGCGCTGCACGCTCGCTGGCAGGCCCATCAAACGCAGGGCGTTGGAGACGGCCGGCCGGCTGCGCCCGATACGGGAGGCCAGTTCCTCCTGGGTGACGGCGAAGTCACTGAGGAGTTGGGCGTAGGCGGCCGCCTCCTCCAAGGGGTTGAGGTCCTCACGATGGATGTTCTCGATGAGCGCGTCCCGGAGGAGGTGGTGGTCCTCGGTGATCCGGACCACGGCGGGGATCGTTTCGAGTCCCGCCATCCTGGCGGCACGGACCCGGCGCTCCCCCATGATGATCTGGTAGCGGTCGCCCACCGGGCGGATGATGATGGGCTGGAGCACGCCGACGGCGCGAATGCTGTCGGACAGTTCCTCGAGCGTCTCCTCGGTGAACGCATCGCGCGGCTGGCGCGGGTTGGGATCGATCCGATCCAGCGGCGCCTCGAAATACGGAGGCGTCATGGGCGACGACTCCTCCGCCGACCACGCCCGAGGCAGATCGGTCACCACGCTCGTGCGCGCACCCTGGGCAAGCTCGTCCTGCTGGGGCGTGCTTGGGATCAGTGCTTCGATACCGCGGCCAAGGCCACCTCGCCGTCGCATTACCGAACTCCTTCTGTGGTGGATGCGAGCAGGCCCGTGCGGGCCGCGAATTCGAGCGCGAGGTCGCGATAGGCGATGCCCCCGCGCGACAAGGGATCGTAGAGGGCGATCGGCATCCCGTATCCCGGGGCCTCCGAGAGCCGGACGCTGCGAGGCACGACCGTCTGGTAGACCACGTCCGAGAAATGCTTGCGGACCTCCTGCACGACCTGCTCGGCGAGCCGGGTGCGACCGTCGTACATGGTGAGCAGGATGCCGCCGATGCTGAGTTGCGGGTTGAGATTCGCCCGGACGAGATCCACGTTCCGCAACAGTTGGCCCAGACCTTCGAGGGCGTAGTACTCGCACTGGATCGGGATCAGCAGCTCGTCGGCTGCGGCGAGCGCGTTGACGGTCAGGAGCCCCAGTGATGGTGGACAGTCGATCAAGATCGTGTCGTAGGTGGGACGGACCTCGGACAGCGCCCGCTGCAGGCGGCTCTCCCGAGAGATCGCGCTGACCAGTTCCACCTCAGCGCCCGCCAGGTCGATGGTGCTCGGCAGCACGTCGAGGTTCGTGACCATCGTGGTGCGCACGGCGGCCTCGGCTTCGATGTCGCCGGTCAGCACGTCGTACACGGAGTGCTCGAGGTGGCGGTGATCCAGACCGAGACCGGTGGTGGCATTGCCCTGCGGGTCGAGGTCGATGACGAGGATCCGGGCGCCGGCGAGGGCGAGGTACGCGCCGAGGTTGATCGCCGTGGTGGACTTGCCGACCCCGCCCTTCTGGTTCGCCACGGTTAGCACGTGCTGGAACTGGCGCGGATTGCTCTGGACTCTGAAGGTGACCCGAGCCGCCCGGGCAGCCGCCTCCGTGTCGACGATCGTCGAGGGACTTGCCTGGTCCTCCGCGCCGTCCGGTGTGGGCGACGCGGCATGCTCCAAGTCCGGAGTTTCACGTGAAACTTCATGGTCGGTTGGCAGCGTCGGAGCGCCGTAGTCCACTCGCTCCGAACCGCGATCGCCGCTTCGTCTTCCATCCCCACATCCTCGCCTGCTTGGAGATCTTGGTCGTCCGGCATCCCAGTTTCACGTGGAACCCGATCCATCACTCGGCGCATCTCCCGGGCGGCGCGGTCCATCTCATCGGCCCCAACCGTACGCGAATCGGCGCGGGCGGGCGGTCCATAATCAACAACAGCTTCGGATGGCTGCCGCTGTCCGGGCAAATCCATCGTCACCAACCCGTCCGCAGGCCCAGGTCCGCTGCCCGGGTCCGTTGGGCGTTCGCCGGGCGTATCGGTGTCATCCCCACCGTGCGCGCCCCCGGGCCGGGCACGCCGGCGCCCACCCGCCTTTCCATGTGCCGCGCCTGGCATCGACTCGCCGTCAGCATCGGCCGACCGCACCTCTCGTCGTTTCGGCGTGACGCCAGTCTTCTTGGTCGCCCCGCCATGCTCACCGCCTGCTCCGACAGTCACCTCCCGGTTCGTCGTCCTGTCCTCACGATCCCGCCGCCGCGCCCGACGCCGGCTCAGCTGCGACTCCTTCGCCACCGTGCTCGAACCCAGCCCTGGGTCCCGTCCGTCCCCGACACCATCCAGTGCGGCGGGCTCCTCCGCGGTCAGGTCCGTCGCCTCGCCTGTCACGCGATCATTGGTCTCCGGCGCCCGGATTCCAGCGCGAGTCCCGGCCGGACGCTCATCCGATGCATCTGCTGCGCTCGACACGCCCACAGATGGAGCGTCGACGCCGCCGTCCACCTCGCCGGCGGAGCGACGCGCCCGCCCCACCACCGGAGGGCGGGCGCCACCACTCGCTCCACCAGCCGATTCTCGACGCTCCTTCCCATCCCGCAACGAGCCCGCACCCTCAGCGACTCCACCAGCCGGAAACTGGCGCTGCCCGCTGGCCATCTGGGAAGCGTCGGCTCCACCGGCCGCAACCCTCTCCGTTGACCCTGCGCCGTGCGGAGTCCCGGCTCGGCCATCCAGCCGACTCCCCTCACCCGACCGCGAGGAATCGGCATCACCGTCCGCCAACCCCTCAGGAGCTCGACCCTGCACGAACCCCTCCGCCGACCTCGCGCCACGCCGCGGCCCAGCTCGGCCATCCAACTGCCCCCCCTCACCCGACCGCGAGGGATCGGCTTCACCGTCCGTGGCCATCTCTGGGCGTCGCGGTTCGCCGTGCGGGTCATCGAGCTGTCCCGCGCGGGGAATTGCGGACACAGGCTTCTCCGACCGCAGCGCACGAGCAGCAGGCTCTGGCCCCTCGTCCGCCGAACTCCGCCGCCGCGGCCGGACTCCTGCACTGGCTTCCCGGTCGGTCGCCGCCTCATCGTCCGGCGTGCCACGTGAAACGCTGCCCGGTTCGCCAGAGGTCTCGACCCGGCTTGGATCGATCCCAGTCTCGCCCAGCACTCCTCTACTGAGGGCCTCGCTCGGGATTCCGCCGCGTCGCCGCCGACGCCCACGGGGCTTCGTCTCCCCGCTCGCCGCTCGTTCGACCGGCGCGCCGTCCGCCCGCTCGCTGGTCGGCTGACCCGCTTCACCGCCCGCTCGACGTCCTGGCCGATCCTGTGGCGCCGGTTCCCCCGACCCTCCCCGATGGCGCCTCCGCCCCTTCGGCTTGCTTACGGAAGCACCCTCCGAGGACTGCGGCGTCTCGTAGACGGCATCGAACTCGCCGTCGTGATCGGGATGGCGCCGGCCTTGCCGCCGACCTGAACTCTCTGACGGAGCTTCCCTCTTGAAGAGGGTTGGGTCCTCCTGCCTCCCAGAGCGACGGAGCCGCCCACGTCCATCAGGCTCCTGCTTCACCCCATCATCAGCCGCAGCGCGCCCATCACCAGTCCGACCGTCACGCCCACGAACCGACGAATCCTGGTCCCCACCAGCAACCCGCGCCACGCCGGCGGCGGCGTCACCCGCACCACCAGTCCGACCGTCCCGCCCACGAACCGACCCCCGATCCTCATCGGCCGGCGGTTCCACCCCACCACCAGCCGCAGCGCGCCCATCGCCAATCCCGCCGCCCCGCCCCCGAACCCGCGACCCACGATCCCCAGCCGGCGGTTCCACCCCACCACCGACGGCGGGAGGATCATCACCCAACCGCCGGTCACGCCCACGAACAGACGGCCCTCGGTCCGCACCAGCAGCCCGCGCCGCCCGGCCACCGGCGTCACCCCGCCCACGAACCGACCCCTGATCCTCACCGGCCGGCGGTTCCTGTTCCTCACCGTGCTGGTCGCGTGCTGGCGACGACGACCGCTGAACCTTGCCAGCCGGGCGCTCCTCAGTAGGATCGGTGGAGCTTCCCCTGTCGTCGGACGAGCGCCGCGGGCGAAGAGCCGCCAGACGACCCTTTCCGCCCTTGGCCCGGGAATCCTGAGTGCGGTCGCTCCGTGACGCTCGACCGCCGGCCTCCTCGACGCCGGCCAGTTGGTCCAGCCCATCGGAGAGATGGTCGTCTCTTCCGCCAACCACGGGGGCGTGTGCGACGTCCGGTTCGAGGGATGGGTCGGAGCCGTCGGGGCGGTGCTCAGCAGCCGAGGGATCGAGCGCCGAGCCTGGCGCGGGCGGAGTGTTCTTCGCCGGGCGTCTCCGGAACGCCGTCCGTAGGCGGCGGAAGAAGGAGCCCCGGCGCTGGCCGGAGGTCTCCGATCGATCACCGCGTGACTGGCCCAGAGGGCTCGCCTCCCTTCGAGGCTGGTGAGGCGGCGCTAGAACCTCCCCCGCTTCGATCTGCACGGTCGACGCTTCATGGCATCCATGCGACCCATTGCCTAGACGCCGACCGGCAACCCTTCCGGGTCGGTCTAGCCACTCGGGGAAGAGACGGCTGGTTCTCGTCGACCGCAGCGCGGCTCCCACGGCCGGCGGTCCCGCAGCTTCAGTGGTGCAGCAAGATCGTGCCATCCCTCCCGCGGGACGGGCCGGAGACCCGCTCCCTCATCGACGCTCCGGACGTGGCCGACCGAGCGGATGCCGCGCAGGCATACCTGACCTACGGGGGAAGCGGGGGGAAGTCGGCACGGTCTTCGTCATGATAACGACGAACCCGATAGGGTCAATCGGAGAGGCGGGATTCGGCACCACGCTCGTAATCTCACCGCCGAGAAGGCTGCAGGCCTGTCGGGCTTCGCGCAACTCGGCCTCGTCTGGCCGTCCTCGGGGCACGATCAGCGTGCCGCCGACGCGCACGAGCGGCAGCCCGAGCTCGGCGACGACCGGGAGCGGGCCGAGCGCGCGGGCGGTGGCCACGTCGAACTGCTCACGCTGCGGACCTCGACCGAGGTCCTCGAGGCGACCGTGCATCGTGGTCACGTTGGCGAGTCCGAGCTCGGCCGCGGTGGCCGCCACCCATGACAGCCGGCGCTGCTGGGCATCGATCAGCGTGAAGGCCGTGTCCGGGTAGCGGGCGGCCAGCGGGAGACCGGGGAGACCAGCACCGGACCCGAGGTCCGCCCAGCGCTCGTCCGGCTGCGGCGTGCGCACCTCGGCAAGCGCCAAGGCGTCGTCGATGTGTCGTTCTCGAAGCCGCGTTCCCTCGCGAGGACCCAGGAAGCCGAGCTCGACAGCTTCCTGGTAAGCGGCTTCGAGCCGATCTGCCAACGGACGGGAGTGGTCCAGGGAACTCATCCCTCCGCAACTCGTGCATCGTGTCGCCTGAGGCCAGACCTCGTGGGATCCAGACCCTAGCGGTTCACGGGCATGTCGTGCCCC
>WNFV01001103.1_pt1 | contig 40261 bp, 31 predicted proteins | sample 5400101 | NCBI WGS metagenome assembly WNFV01 (sample SAMN13153361, study PRJNA577476) | soil metagenome | isolation source: 115 cm soil or saprolite under grassland replicate 1 | place: USA:California | collected 2016-06-15 | reverse complement strand
CCTGCCGGGCAAGGTGGCGGCACAGGGCTGTGGCGATAAGGCTCTTACCCGCCCAGCTCGATGTTCCCTGCACCATGAGCGCACGCACGTCAGGGTGGCCTACTCAGTAAACCGCCCGAACGGATACAAAGCAATTCTCCTTTCCGTCAAGCGTAGTCTGACGACGCTCCGCCTTAAGACTTCAGCTGTGCTTGCAATAAGCGATTGTTGTGCGCGCAACGGTTCAGGTCGACCGAAGCAGCTCGCCGTCGATCATTGTTCCGCGACACATCTTCGATCCACATTTGCATGCGTACGAGTCGGGGCTGTAGGCGGGGTCGCCCGGGCGCAAATTGTAGTCGTAGGTCAATTCCTCACCGGGCCGTATGCGTCGCCGCGCATGCACGAATACCCTATCCCCCTCGACAGATGTCTCGCAGTTGGGGTCGCAGGAATGATTCATGAACCGGATGCTGTTGCCCTTGACTCCCGCATCAATCGTGAGGCGGTCATCGAGGGCGAACAGTAGTGTGTAGGCGGGATCAGAATTGCGGGCGCTTGACGTTTCGCCCTCTAACGCCACGTCAATCACGCGGCCTCGATATTCACCGACCAAGTCTCCCCGAATGTATGGTGTTCGCGCGAACAGTCCGCGACCATGGATACCCGACGGTCGAACAGTGTATGAACTCAAATCCCTAATCTGACCATGCCTTTATGGCGAAGATTCCCACCTATCTCGGCGCCGACATAGGAACATTCGAGTCCCTGTCCCGGAGCCAATGTAATAGTTCAACCGCTGGGAATCATGCTGGTCAGCGCGGTCCAGTCACTGCGGCGGCTCCGCGTCAATGGGTGAGGGAGGAGGGCGGCAGCCACGAGGCTGTCGCCCTTTCGCTCACTGGGTGACTGTGTACTGGTAGCAGGCACTCTCGAGTGCCACGGCCATGGTCGCCACGTCGACGATGCGGAAGTGGATATCGAACTGCATGCCAAGCGGGATGGTTGCCAGGTTACGGAACAAGCTCGCTCGGCCAGTTCCCGTTTCGTCTGTCGTGATCGCCTGGGCAACGGTTCCCTGGCCGAGTGTCAGCCAGTTCGTTCCGGTGCAGTCGTCGTTCACGGTCGAATCCGTCGCTCGCTGGAGGTAGTAGCTGTGGTTCGGGAGCAGATCCCGCACCCAGACATCGAGATAGACGATCGTATCGGCGTCCTTTGGCTGACGGAATTTCACCAATCCGAAGCCTCCGTCGGGGGTGCCGACAACTGGTCGGAGAATGACTTCAACGTTGGCGCCCGAGTCGGCCCGAGCGGCGACAGGAGCCACCACGGCCATGGTTGTCACCGCGGCGAGCGCCGCGCTGAGCTTGAGCAAACGCATCGTTCCGATCTTCATCGCTATGGACCTCCTGAGCATCCGGGGCTGAAGTGAGGCCTCGCCGTTCGAGACCGCCAGCAGCGTCCGTCAGTCAGGTGGTCCCGCCTGTGACATCCGTCACAAACAGGCGGTGATATCTAGCACAGCGATCGCAACCGGGCCTCATCGAGGATCGTGATGTGGCCTTGCTCGATCGACACAGCACCCAGGGCGATCAACCGGCTGAGGGCGCGGTTGACGTTCTCCCGGCTGGCGCCGACCATCGATGCGAGCTCGCCCTGAGGGACCCTGATCCCGATCCGCCTGCCGTCGGGGACCCTGGAGCCGTGCCGGTCGGCGAGTTCAAGGAGCTTGCGGGCGGTGCGGCCCGGCACGTCAAGAAAAGCGACGTCGGCCAGCTCCTCGTCCTTCCGTCGAACGTACCCGACCACGGTGGCGAGCAGACGCAGGCCAAGCTCAGGGTTCGCTCGCAGGGCGGCCTGGAGGTCGTCCTTGCTCAGAACGACGCAGCTGGTCGGCTCGACAGCGACGGCGTCCGCAGTGCGGATCCCGGCGGCGTCGAACACGCCAAGCTCGCCGAGAGTGTCTCCGGCTGTCTGGAGCCGGAGCACAAGCTCTCGGCCGTGACGCGACGTGCGGGTAATACGGACAAGACCACGCTCGATGACCAGAAGGTAGTTCGCTGGTTCGCCCTCCCTGACCAGGTGGGCGCCGGCCGCGAACACTCGGCGGTGAACTCGACGACGCAGCGTGCCCGCCAACTTGGGCGAGAGCCCGGCGAAAAGAGGCGTGTGAATGAGCACATCGATTGGTTCGACGCCGCTGGTCACTGGGGTCTCCAGCTGGAGGCGATAGGTGTCCACCGGGGAACTCGCACCCTTGAAAGAGACGGTTTCGCCGATGTCGAAGGGGAACTCCGCGGCACCGGCCCGGGTCGCAGCATCGACGAGCGTCTCCCCGGCCGCAGCGCGAGCGGTCAAGCCGGCAGCGCTGTTGGTCACGTCGCCGACCGCCGTGAAATCCTTGAATCCGCCGCCTCCGACGTTTCCGCAGTACTCAACGCCGGAGGAGATGCCGATTCCAATCTCAATCCAGGGTCCGTCCGGCGTCCGATATCCCACGGCGTCAAGAAGGGCAGCCGCAGCGGCGACCGCTTTGCTCTGGTAATCGCGGCCGCTCAGGCCCGGCACGAATAGGCCCATCACCTGGTCGCCTGCGATCTGACCCAAGACCCCCTCCTGCTTGAGGAGCACCCGCGACGCCACGTCGTAGAAGCGATTCAACAGGGCTGGCACCTCATGCGGCGAAAGCGATCGTGTAAGGGTCGTGTAGTTCCGAACGTCGGCAAAGAGAACGGTGATCGGCACTATCGCGCCACCTTCGGGCGCCCACTCGAGGCACCGCGCGCAGACGTGAGGAGTCTTTTTGGAGGGGCGGTAGCCGAGGGCACGGAATGGCCATGTGACCGGGCCGCCATATGGCGCATTGCAAACCTTGCAGCGCGGCCGGCCAGGGAAGAGTGCAAATGCCCGGCGGCCCAGGCGTGGCCCGAGTGCGGCGAACCGTTCGCCGCGCAGGATGGCCGACCAGTGCTCATCCATTGGGACGTGGCTGCCGTTCGGCTTTGACGCCGCCATCGGGGGCGCCTATCGTATCGCTGGCGATGCGGCGGGTCCTCGTGGCAACGGCGGCAGTCGCCGCGTCGCTCGGGTGGCTCCAGCTGGCGGCGGCCTTTGGCTTCCCGGTCACCGCGCCGGCGGCGATGCTGGATCGAATGCTGGGAGCCCACCGCGAGGCCGGACCGGCGGGATGGGCCTTGCTGCTGCTGGGCGAGGCAGCGTTGGCAGCCGCATATTTCCTGGTCGTCGAGCCCAGGACTCGCGGAGTCGTCGCACCCATCGCCTACGCAGTGGGCGCCTGGCTGCTTTCGGGCGCAGTCCTCATGCCGATCGTTGGGTTGATCCAGGGCGCCCCGCCCGCCGGCGACGCTGCCAACGATCCCATGCGTGCGACCTTCTTCATGCTCAACCTGGGCCCTCGGGCCGCGGTCGAGTCTTTGGTGGCGTGGCTGCTGTTCGGCGCCGTGCTCGCCGCGGGTAGAACCCTCGACGTGCGGCCTCGCGTCTTCTATTTCGCGAGCGGCGCCGTCGTGCTGGCCGCAGCCGTGCCGTTGGCGATCCCGATTATCGGGACGCGGTCTGATGTGAACCTGGTCGTTGAAGGTAATGTGGCGGTCCTGCCGCCCGGGCCGGTTTTCATCAGCGTGCTCGAGCTCCCTCAGCCCGCCGGGGCGGTGTTTGGTCCCCACGCGCATATCGCAGGCTTTGTCCTGGACGTTTCGGGCACCGCCACGATGGCAATCGCGGGCGCGGGGACAGTGGACGTGGGCCCAGGCGATGCAGTCTTCACGGCGAACCTCCAGCGCCATGACCATGAGAACCGGGCGGCGGTGCCTGCTGCGATCGTCCTCGCCGGGCTGCTCATCATCCTGACGGTCGCTTTGGTGGCCGGCGCCTGGCGGCGTCACGCCGCGGTTTTACTGGCTGCGCTGCTGGTCCTGGGAGTCATCGCGACGATCGATCCCTTGATGAATCACTGGTATTTCGTAGGCGTTCGCCCAGCCGCTGCACGCGGAGCTGTGATGCCTGTACCAGCCGGTCACCGGACTTACGAGTCAGAGAACCTCACCGCAGTCGCGGCCGGACCCTACACCGAGCGTCTTACTTATCGCTGGCTCGCCTCGGGTGAATCGTTTCGCCTTGGCGGCCCGGCTGCGATCGTGGTGCTCGACGGCCAGGCTTCGGTCACCACTGGAGGAACGACGACAGGCTTACACGCTCAGTCGGGTGCCACCATCGCCGGCGGTGCAGAGGCCACCGTCCAGGCCGTTTCGGGAAGCGCACGGATCGTGGTCGTTCAACTGTTACCGGAGGTTTGAGGGTTGAGTCGTACAGCAGCGCCGGCGGCAAGCCGTGCATATCCGCAGCACTCAACGAACTCAGACCGCCATTTCTGTAAGGGGCTCCCGAGTCGCCCTGGGTCAGATGTCCTGTTGTTGTCAGACCGGCGACTCGATACCGTCAGCCGGAGTATCGCAGCAGGCATCCCGCCGAAGGTGTGCGCACGTCCGCGAAACGTCAAGAAGTCTGAGGAAGGGGCTCTACCGCGTTAGGGCAGGAAAAATGAGGGCCCGGAGAAGGCCTGGCTTCCGCTCGCCTCCGTGGCTGAGGCGGCTGCTCGCGTGGGGTCCTCTCCTTGGCATCGCTGCAAGCGGCGTGCTCGCGCAGCCGCTGCCAGTAGCGGCCAGTGGCACCCTCTACGTGGACGGGAGCACCACCAACTGCAACAACTCGGGCCCCGGCAGTGTCAACCAGCCGTTTTGCACCATCTCGGCCGCGGCCGCCGCGGCGAGTCCGGGCGTGTCCGTCCTGGTCAACTCGGGGACGTACTTCGAGAACGTAAACGTGAGCCGGTCGGGCATCTCCGGCGCACCCATCTCTTTCGCGCCGTCTCCCGGCTCGAGCGTGACCGTCACCGGCCAGCTCCATGGGTTCACGGTCAGCGGCCAGAGCTGGATCGTGATCTCCGGCTTCAACATCACCGGGACGTCGGGTTACGGCATCCTGCTGAGCTCCTCGTCCCACGTCACCGTCGACGGCAACCACGTCTCCTATTCGGGCCAGCCGGAGCGGGCGAACACCGCCGAGGGGATTTACCTCACATCCACGGCAAGCTCGCTGATCGCCAACAACACCGTCGATCACAACAGCGCCACGGGCATTGCGGTCCTCAACTCGAGCATCAACGTCGAGGTTCGCCGCAACCTGGTCTACAACAACGCGGAGCAGTGGGAGCGCAACGCCCAGGGCATCGAGGTCGAGAGCGCCTCCGCGGTCGTCGATTACAACGTCGTGCACGACAACGAGGACACCGGGATTCAGTTCTACCCAGGAGCCAACAACGCCCGCGCGTACGGCAATGTCAGCTACAACAACGGCGACCACGGCATCGACAACCTGAATGTCACCGGCGGGTCGGTGATCGGAAACACCGTCTATCACAACTGCACGTCCGGCATCAACGTCGAGGGCACGTCGGGCAACAACCTGATCGAGAACAACATCGCCGTCGACAACGCGGTCTACCCCGCTTACAACGGCATCTCCTGCAACCGACGGACTGGGAACATCGGCGTCTACGACTCGGCGCCGGCGACCACCACCGCCAATTACAACGTGGTCTACCTGACGACCAGCGGTGCGCTCTACGCCTGGGGCGTCAACACGTACACGACGCTATCCGCGCTCCAGTCGGCGTCGGGGCAGGAGTCGCACGGAATCCAGGGCGACCCGAAGTGGGCCAACGCCGCCGCCGGAAAGTTCCACCTGCTCGGCGGCTCGCCCGCCATCGACTCCGCGGATTCGGGCGCCACCGGCGAACCCACGATCGATCTCGACGGCAACTCGCGCCTCGACGACCCGGCCACGGTCAACACGGGCGCCGGGCCGCGCGGGTACGACGACCGTGGCGCCTTTGAATTCCAGCCGCTGGCCACGGCGCCTTCATGCCAGGCGAGCGGGCCGGCCGGCGGCGCTTACACGGTCACGGTGTGCATCACCTCACCCGGCGCCGGCTGGGTCGTTTCGGGCGCGACGCCGATCTCCTTCACGGTGTCGGCAAGCGGGACGAACCCTGGCCTGAATCAGCCCGTCCTCTACCTGGACGGCCAGTACTTCACCCAGTCGTTCACGCCGGTGCCGCCCTTCGACAAGTTCAAGCTGCCCACTACCAAGTACGTGGACGGCGTGCACACGCTCGCCCTCGAGGCCGATATGAAGGACGGCTTCAAGTCGGCGTGGGCCTTCGTGACCCTCGACTTCGCCAACGGCATACTGACGCCCCCGATCAACACCGGGACCTTTGTCCCCGTGACCGGCGTGATGCCGCCCAGCGGCGCGTACGTCATTGGAGCGGTCGGCGACGGCGCCAGCGGCACTACCAACGCCGACGCGGTGGCGACGATGATCTACAACTGGAACCCGAGCCTCTTCCTTTACCTGGGCGACGTCTACGACCACGGAAGCGTCGGCGACTTCTACAACCTCTACGGCACCAGCGGCTCGCACTACGCGATGCTGCGCGCGATCACCAACCCGACGATCGGCAACCACGAGTACGAGACCGGCACTCCCGCTCCTTACTTCGACTACTGGAACAACGTCCCTCACTTCTACAGCTTCGATGTGGCGGGCTGGCACTTCATCAGCCTCGACTCCACGTCCGAGTTCCACCAGTTCAGTGCGGGAACACCGCAGTACCAGTGGCTGGTCAGCGATCTCGCGGCGCACACCACCGCGTGCACGGTCGTCTACTATCACCGGCCCCTCTATGGCGCGTCGTTCACCGGCGGCGCGAGCGAGCTGGCGCCGCTCTGGAGCGTCTTCACGCAGTACGGGGTCAAGCTTGTGATCAACGGGCACGAGCACGACTACCAGCGATGGGTCCCCCTGGACGGGCGCGGCAACCCGAGCCCCACCGGCGTGACCGAGATCGTCGCCGGCGCGGGCGGCAACGGGATCGACGCCATCATCTCGGCCGACCCGCGGCTCGCCTTCTCCTACGCCGTCCAAGGCGACTACGGAGCCATGCGGGTCACGCTCACGTCGGACCAGCTCAGGTACGAGTTCGTGCGCACCAACGGCAGCATCCCCGACTCCGGAACCATCGCGTGCTCCGGCGGTGACACGGAGGCGCCGACGGTGCCCGCCGGGCTCGCCGCCATGGCGACCGATCAGAGCCACGTCAGCCTCACCTGGAGCGCTTCGGCCGACAACGTCGGCGTCACCGGTTACACGGTGTATCGAAACGGCATCGGCGTCGGAACGGTTGGCACGCCCGGGTTCACGGACAGCTCGCTGACCGCGGGGACCACCTACGCCTACACCGTGGACGCGTTCGACGCCGCGGGCAACCACAGTTCGCAGTCGTCATCGGTATCGGTGACGACGCCCTCCTTCGATTCGCAGCCACCGACAATACCGGGCGGGTTGGCCGCCACCGCCACCGCGTGGGACACAGTGAGCCTGACATGGACGCCGTCGACGGACGACGTCGGGGTCACCGGTTACACGGTGTACCGGAACGCCGTCCCGGTCGCGACGTCGCCGACGGCGTCGTACACCGACACGGGACTGGCGGCCTCCAGCAGCTATGCGTACACCGTCGATGCCTTCGACGCCGCGGGCAACCACGCCGCGCAGTCATCGCCGGTGCTCGTGACCACCAAGGCGAGGCCGATCGCATACGTGCAGAGCGCCACCTTTGCCACCGGCGGGCGTGCCACCACCGCGACCATCACCCTCAGTAAGTCCGTCGGCGCCGGCGACCTGCTGAGCGGGCTCTTCGGGCAGTGGGACGCGACCGGCCAGGTCCAGGTGTCCGACAACGTAAACGGGAGCTGGGTTCGAATCCGCGGGGCCACGTACAGCACTGGCAAGGGCGACGTCGCCCTGTACTACCTGCCCAACTCGAGGGCCTCGCTGTCCGGCCTCACGATCACCATCCGTGCGGCGTCCAACACGTTCCTGACGGGCACGGTGGCTGGGTACTCGGGCGCGGCGACAAGCCCGCTCGCGACCTCAGCGCTGCGATCAGGCTCGAGCACCGCCCCAGACTCCGGCGCCACGGCGGTGGTTCCCGCCGGGGATCTGGTGTTCGCGGGCGTTACGACCAACAACAACCCGGGAACGATCACTCCGGGCGCCAGCCAGGGCATCACCTTCACGATCCGCTCGTCCTACGGAGACAGCGCCGACGCGGACATCACGAACGCAAACGCGGGCGCTCAGAACGCGCGCTTCACGATGAGCAAGTCAGGCCCCTGGTACGCGGGCGCCGCGGTGTTCAAGCCCACCCCCGCGGACACGAGCCCGCCCTCGCCACCTGCCGGCCTGGCGGCGACCAACGGAACAAGCAAGGTCACGCTGACCTGGTCCGCCTCGACCGACGACGTTGGCGTGACCGGCTACACCGTCTACCGGGAGGGGGCCGTCCTGGCCACCGTCGCCGCGACTTCATACGTCGACGCGAGCGTGAACTCGGTCGCCACGTACTCGTACTTCGTCGACGCATTCGACGCCGCCGGCAACCACTCGACGCAGGCGCCCCCGGTCACGATCACGACCCTCGACTGGGTGCCGCCCTCGGTGCCGGCCGGCCTGGCCGGAACCGCGCCCTCACAGACGGAGGTCGACCTTGTGTGGTCGGCGTCGACCGACAATGTAGGCGTGACGGGCTACTCGCTGTATCGCGACGGCGCGCAGCTGGCCACGCTCGACTGGACAACGACCGGCTACGCGGACACCACCGCCGTCGCCGGGGCGACATATGCGTACTCGGTCGACGCATTCGACGCGAGCGGCAACCGGTCCGCGAATTCGTCGCCCGTCAGCGTCTCGACCCCGCCGCCCCCCGACAACAACCCGCCTAGCCCACCAGGCGACCTGGCCGCGACCGCGAGCTCCCCCATCGCCGTGCTCGTCACCTGGACGGCGGCCACCGATGACATTGCCGTCACCGGCTACGACGTGATCCGCGACGGGTCGGTCGTGGCCACGGTCGGACCCACCGCGCGGCAGTACACAGACACGGTGGTCGCCGGAAGCACGCAGAGCTACACGGTCGACGCATTTGACGCGGCGGGCAACCATTCCGATTCCCCGGCACCGATCTCGGTCACCACGCCGGTGGGGGACACGAGCGCGCCGTCGACCCCGTCCGGGGTCAGCGCCGCCACCTCCGGCTCGACGGCGGTCAACGTGTCATGGACCGCGTCGACCGATGACGTCGGCGTGGCCGGCTACGACGTCCTGCGGAACGGCGCCGTCGTCGGCACGGTGGGCGGCACGACCCTCACGTTCAGCGACTCGGGTGTGACGCCGGCGACCGACTACACGTACGCGGTCGATGCCTTCGACGCCGCAGGCAACTACTCGGCCGCCTCGGCGCCGGTCTCGGTGCACGTCCCCGCCCAGCCGAGGTTCGTGCAGGCCAGAGTGGTCACGACGGGCGGCCGCGTCGCGAGCGTGACCATGACCCTGGGGCCGGTGGCGGCCGGCGACCTCATCGTGGGCTGGTTCGGGCAGTACGACTCGTCCGGCCAGGTCCAGGTCTCGGACAACGTCAATGGCGGGTGGACGCGCTCCGCTTCGACGCTGTGGAAGACGACCTCGGGCGATCTCGCCCTCTACTACGTGGCGAACTCGGCGGCCGCGCCGGCCGGTCTAACCATCACCATCACGGCGCCCGTCGCCACCTACCTGCAGGGGAGCGCTGCCGAATACTCAGGCATCGCGTCCACCAACCCGCTCGAAGCGGTGATCATCGGCAAGGGCACCGGCACCAGCGCGGACTCGGGCCAGACGCCGGCGGTGGGGGCAGGTGAGCTCGTATACGGCGGCCTCGTCGCGACGACCGGACCCGGCGCGCTCACGCCCGCGAGCACCCAGGGGGTGACGTTTACAGCGCGGGGGCAGTCCTCTTCCGGCACCCAGGCCGAGGAGGACGTGCTGAGCAGCGCTGCCGGACCGCAGCATTCGGGCTACGAGTTGGGCGCGTCCGTGCAGTGGTTCATGGTCTGCGCCGTCTTCAGGCCGGCCTGATCCCCAGTCGCCCTTAGAACAGAGGCTTAAGGTTCCCGTTGGCGGCGCTGGCGGAGCCACGCAGCAAGCCGACGCCGTACGCCTGCTCGAGTGCGCGCAGCAGCCCGTAGTGGTTGCCGAACGCGCTCAGCCTTGCGCCGTGGTCGTTGGCCGCGATGACGATGGTGGCGATCCGCTGCCCGTGCTGCTCGCCCTCGTCCCAGGTCAGGATCACAACGCCCCCCTGTGCGTACCAGCGCGACGCGAAGACCTTCGCCAGCTGCGTCTTGAGCCAGCTGTCGGCCATCGCGTACGTGCCGTTGTGCATGTCGTTGTTGGTGTTCGGCGCCACGTAGATGAAGGGCGGGGCGGTGTTGGCGGCGAGGTCGCCCGCGAGGCGTGTGAACGGCACAACTCGGTTGCACTGAGCCGGGTTGTTGCGGATGGAGGCGAAATACATGAAGGGGTTGTGGTTCACGTCGTACGCGCCGGGGCTGAAGGTGTCCTTGAGGTCGCACGCGACCGGCATGTCCTCCAGGTAAGCCTTCCACGCGATGTGCTTCGCCGCGAGCTCGTCGACCAGCGTCGGCCCGGGATAGGTGTTCTGCTGAGGAGTCGTGTCCGCGGGGTTGCCCCAGGTCGAGCCGGAGATCATCGCCAGGTAGTTGGGAAGGCTCGGATGGCTCAGCGCCCACCAGTTGGTGGCGACGCCGTACTTCTTCGCGAGGCTGTTGATGTAGGGCAGCTGCGCGTTGCCGATGATGTCGCTGTAGCTGTTGTTCTCCTCGACGATGAGCATGATGTGCGGCGTCGCGGGCGCATGCACGGGTGCGGGTGCGGCGGTCGGCTTATTTGTCGGTGTCGGTGCCGGCGAGGGCGTATGCGTCGCCGACGGGGACGTCGTCATCGCCGCCGTGGCTGACGGGCTCCTGCTCTGGACCGACGCCACCCTCGGCTGACCCGATCGAAGCTCCCCAAGCGCATACCACAATGTCGCAGTGCCCGCCACGGCCACCACCAGCCCCATCGCGATGTTCAGGAGAAGGCGCCCGCGGGGGCGCCCGGGTTCACCGGTAGGCTGGAAAAAGGGCATTACCCTGCTTGAGCGTGCTCAGGTTGTTAGGCTGGGTGGCGCCGTTGGCGTCCCACGCGTACACCATCAGCCCGGTCAGGCCGCTGCCTTCGTAGAGCTTGTACTGCGTCAGCAGCTCGCTTGTGGTGGGCCAGCGCCACGAGTCCTCCTGGAAGTCCTGGATCACCGCCCACCACTGGGGCAGCCGCATCGCCTTGATGACGCGGACTGCGTTCGTGATCATGTTCCACGTGCACAACTGGCCCGTCTGACACGGATAGATGTCGAAGGCCAGGATGTCGACGTTGCCCTTGAAGACGGAGGTCTTGGGGATCTTGCTGTAGTCGTTGTAAACAGGATCGTTGAACTCGTCCGAGACCACGAAGGTCTTCGCGCGCGAGTCGGCCGCGTGCACGATCGCGGTGCGGTGCGCATATTGGGTCGGGGCGTTCGGACACTTGAAGTGGTTCGGTTCGTCGCCGAGCTGGTAGGCGACCACCCTCGTGTTTCCCTTGAGGGCCATCACCATCGATGTCACCTTGGAGTCGGAGTACTGCCAGGAGCAAGTGTCGTTGTACCACGAGCCCAGCCACACATAGCCCTTGAGGCCGTGCCCGGCGTAGATGCTCAGGGTGCTCGCGCTGCTGCCGTCCGTGAGCGTGTTGAAGCCCTCGCTGGCCATCAGGTTGTACGTGCTCGCTGAGTAGCTCGGTGCGTGGAACACGAACAGGCCCTTCGGGAAGAACGCCGCCGGCGCGGGCTTTGGCGTCGGTTTTGGCGTCGGCTTCGGACTCGCCTTGGGTGAAGGGGAGGGCCCGTGCGACGGCGTGGTCGAGGGACTGGAAGATGGAGACCCTGCCGGCGAGCCCGACTCGCTAGGCAAGGCGGTCGGCGTCGTGCTCGAGGTCAGGCTCGCTCGGTGCGTGACCGCTTGGTAGAAGACCACGATCCCTGCGCCCAGCACGGCGATCGCGACCAGCAGCGCAAGCAGCGAATCGAGCCGGCGGCGACCCCTCGGCTCCTGGGGCGGCTGGTCCATCCCGCGCATGTTAGGGACTCGGCCTCCTGGTGGGGGCGGATCGTGAGGCTAGACGAGACTTGTTCTTGGGATGACGACCGAGAGCACGGTTCCTTGCCCCGGGGTGCCCTCGATCCGCAGATCAGCCCCCATGAAGAGCGCCCGTTCGCGCATGCCGACCATGCCCATCCCGAGTGGAGCGCTGGCCTCGATCTCGATGCCGCGGCCGTTGTCGCAGATGGAGACCATGAATTCCTCCGCGCACGGGCGGAGAGTCACCTCGACGGCGGTCGCCCCGCTGTGCTGGCGCGCGTTGGTGAGGCTCTCCTCGATGATGCGGTAGAGGTTCAGAGCGGCCGGTGACTTGACGCGCGCGGGCCAACCCTTGACGACGGTCAGGGCGGCGCGCATCGGCCAGCGCTTCTCGAACCGTTGCAGCAGGCCCCGGATCGACTCGTCGAAGCTCTCGCCGACGGCTCCCTGATCCGCCCTGAGTTCGTAGAGCACCTCGCGCAGGTTGCTGAGGACCTCACGCGTCGTCTGCTGCAGCGCCTCCATCTGGCGCAGCACGCTCTGCCGGCCAACCTGCTCGGCCTTGAAGTTCTCGAGGTCGATGAGCATCGTGGTCAGCGTCTGCGCGACGCGATCGTGGAGTTCGCGCGCCAGCAGGCGGCGCAGGTCTTCATTTGCAAGCTGTGCGCGTGTCGAGCCCTTACGCTGGCTTCTCTCCGCGGCGTGCTCGTCCGAGGCAATGACTGTCAATTGTGCTTCCTTGTGGCGGAGGGTCCGGAACCCCTGTTGCTCGAGGCAATCGCCTCCGCGTCCTCCCGTTATTAACGAAATACTGAAAACGGGCCAAGGTCAATGGTCATTTGTGACCATTTTCGACGTCGAAAAGTGCGATGGCGTTAAGCGATCGTTTAGTCATGCCTGTGGGAGCGGTGCGTTCCGGGGACGTCCTGTCATCCACTCGTCGAGGTCGCTCGCCAGCGTCTCGAACTCGGTGAGCATCTCGTCCGCATGGTCGGGGTGGCTGATCGTGAACGCTTCGAGAAACCCGGCGGCTCGAGATGCAGCGATTCCTGCCTCGAAGGTCGCCATCGAGGCGTTGTCCGCCTTCGGGTCGACGGCGGCCACAGCCTCTTTGGCCGCTGCCATCAGGTGCCGCAGACGGTCGCGCGCGATCAGATGCACACTTTGGTTTCTCCCGGTTTTCGCGCCGGCACCAAAAAATCGCAGACCAACCGCCGGGCCGGCGTCGCCACCATAGCCGTTCGCGCCGAACGTGGCGAGGGACACTTGCCACACTCGAACGGGTGATCGCCCGCTGCCCTCACACGCTGAGCGTCCCGGGACAATTCGTCCCCAACGCGGCGACGGAACTCACGCGCTGTCCCCACGGCAAGGACACCCACCTTATCGACCAGGCCGGGCACGCGCGCCTACATTGGCTCGCCGGGAGAGGGTGATTTCTTGTTGATATTTCAAAACGAGCGCGCCGGCGTGGCCACGGCGACCGCTTGGCGGTCGGCGGCCTCGCTCCTCTTGCTGGAGCCGCAACCGCTTTACCGGGCCGCCCTCACAAGCCTACTGTCCAGCGGTGAGATCGCCGCTGAGATCTTTCCCGCCTCCTCGCTCGCGGAGTGCGTCGAGCGCCTTGTCGATGGGGCCGTGGACCTCGTGATCGCTGCGATCAGTCCCGAGCTCTCACCGCTGCGCGTTCTGATGGCCGTCCGCGAGGCACGCGACGGTGTGCCGGTGCTCTTCCTCGGCGAATCGAATGACATGCAGGGCCGGATCAACGCGCTGAGGGCGGGCGCCGTGGGCGCGCTGACCAGAGACGCGTCGCCCGCCGCCTTCATGGCCGCGATCGACGCCGCGCTGCGGGGCCGGCGAAGCATGGACGACGCGCTTGCCGACCGTCTTCTGTCCTCCGCGACGGACATCCAGAGGTCGCTGTCGCTGGCCGCGCTGTCGACGACCGAGCGCGAGATCCTCGGCATGCTGGGAGTCGCCTGGTCGACCCGGGCCATCGCCGACGCGCGCGGCATCACACCGAAGGCGGTGCGCAACCACGTGACGAACATCTACCGCAAGCTCGGGGTCAGCAGCCGGCCGGAGGCCGTCCGCTACGCCGCCCGGATGGGTTTCGGTCCTGACCGCGAGGAGGGCGCGTAGCCGTGACAAATGTCCCATTCATGGCCGCACGCCAGGAAGGACGCCATGGGCGCCTCTCCTAAGGCTGTGGGGCAGGGCTACGTGGACTCTGCGCGAAAGCCTTCGCCCGGCATGGACATCCAGGAGATCGTGCGCAGGGTCGGCGTCGCCTACTGGCCGTTGATCCTCGTCCTCACCGCGGCCGGTGTCGTGGCCCCTGCCGCCTATCACTTCAACGACAGGCCCGTCTACACGGCCAGCGTGCGCTTCGTCGTGGATGCGTCCGACCCTCAGATCACGACTCAGTCCACCGCGCTGGCCGACACCGTGCGCGCGATCGCCACCAGCCCGGGCCACGTGGCCGTCGCCCTGGACACGGCGGGAGTCGGCCGAGACGCGACCACGTTCGCCCAGCGAAACGTCCGCGTCCAGGCCCTGGGTTCCTCCGGCGTGATCCAGCTGGACGTGCGGGACGTCGATCGCGTGGCGGCCGCGAAGATCGCCAACGCGCTGGCCCAGGACGTCATCGCGACGCGATCGACGATCAGCCGCGGCGAGGCGACCGAGATGGTCGCATCGCTCACCGCGCAAATCAACGCGCTGGACGCGCGGATCTCAGCGATCGACTCGCAGACCTCGCATCCCAAGACGCTCCCGCCGGAGCAGCTGGCCGGTCTCTATTCCGAGCGCTCGACCCTTGCCCAGTCGCGGCTGACGCTGGCGTCGGAGCGCGACCAGATCACCGAGCAGCTTGCGCTCCGGCCGCACGGGGGGATCGTCGACGACGCGCAGCCGGCGAGCGAACCGGACGCATCGAGGGCGCCCATCGACATCGCGCTGGGATTTCTTGGAGGGCTCGCGCTCTCGATCGTATTGGCAGCCCTGCTGGCGGTGTTCCGACCCCGGATCAGCGGCAGGTACGAGCTGGAGGACGCCCTCGGGGCACTCCTCCTCGGCGATACAAGCGAATGGGGCCCAGAGGACGGAGCCGCCCTGGCGACGAGGGTCAGGCTGGCCGCGCGTCGCGCTCGGGTGACGCGGCTCCATGTGGCCGCCCTCGAGTCGTCACCTGAGGCCGACTCGGTGGTCCGGCTGCTCGCCCAAAAGCTTGCAACTGAGCCGAACGGAGGTGTGGCAGCCAGAGATGCGGCGGGCTACGCGGTCGGCTCCGACACCCAGGCGGGAAGGCACTCGCGCCAGCGAGCGGATGGAATGCCGGTCAAGCCACAGCCGCTGGTGGTCAGGCCGCTCGATCTCACGCTCGCTGCCAAGAATGGCGACGGCGCACAGACCGGGCTCCTGCTCGTGGCGCCGGCCACCGTCGGCAAGAAGAACATCGAGGCCGAGGCTGACCTGGTCGCGCTGACCGGCTGGCCCATCGCCGGCATCGTCACCTACGGCGCAAGGTCCGGTCGTTTCTCGATCGCGCTCGCCTCTGTACGAAGGAGGTTGTCATGGCGGTCTCGGTAGTGGCGACGGAGCCGATCCCGTTCACGCGCACCGTGATCACCTCGCGCGCGCGCCAGGCAGCGCTTCGGGTCCTGGCGTCTGGCTGGGTGACGAGCGGGCCCGAGGTGATGGCGTTCGAATCGGATTTCGCGCGCTGGGTGGGCGCCAAGCACGCGGTCGGGGTGTCGTCGTGCACGGCCGCGATCGAGATCTCGCTGCGAGCCCTGCGCCTGCCGGCGAACAGTCGCGTCCTCACCTCGACCATTACGTTTTGCGGCGCGATTCACGCGATCGTCCACGCGGGATACCGGCCGGTGCTCGCTGACGTCGACCCGGTCACATTGATGCCCAACCCTGAGACGATCGAGAGGGCGGTCGGGGACGGCGTGCAGGCGATGGTCGTGACCCACTACGCGGGCCACGGGGCCCAGCTTATGGAGTCCGCGACCGCCGCCCGGCTTCCGCTGTCGAGGGTGGTCGAGGACGCCGCTCACGCCCTCGGCACCCAGATCGGCGGCCGGCGCATCGGCAGCATCTCGGGCGCGACGTGCTTCAGCTTCTACGCGACCAAGAACCTCCCGATTGGCGAGGGCGGAATGATCACCACCGACAACCCCAACCTGGCCGCTGACGCCGGGAGGCTGCGCATCCACGGCATGAGCGGCGACGCGTGGCGCAGATATATGCCCGGAGCGAGCTGGCGCTACAACGTGAACGACGACGGGATCAAGGCGAACATGACCGACGTCCAGGCGGCGATCGGCCGCGTCCATCTCCAGTCGTTGACGGCGTGGCAGCGCCGCCGCGAAGAGCTCGCCGCCCATTACGACCTTCACCTTGCCAACGTCCCTGGCATCACGACCCCCGCTCGACCGGGGGACGGCAAGCACGCGTGGCATCTGTATGTCATCCGCGTCCGACCGGAGTTCGGGATGACGCGCGACGAGCTGGTCGCAGGCTTGCAGGAGCTTGGCATCCACTGCTCGGTCCATTTCATCCCCAACCACCTGCAGCCGTACTTCCGGAAGTTCGTCAACAGGGACGCCGACTTCAGGCACGCCGACGCCGCCTTCCGGGAGATCGTTTCGCTGCCGTTCTACCACTCGCTGACGACGCGGGAGGTCGAGCGCGTGTGTCTTGCCATCTCGACACTGGGCGCGTCCCGGCGCCGCTTCCAGCTCGCCGCGCACGCGGCGGCGTTCAGGTCCTGAAGTGAGCATCGTCACGAGCGTCGAACCAGAGGACGGGGTGAACGGCAACGGCCACGCGAACGGCCATGGCAACGGCAGCGGCAGCGGCAACGCGCATTCCGGCCCGCACGCCCCCGCGGCGATGGCGTGCCTCATAGTCGGCGCCGGCCAGGCCGGCCGCGTGATCGCGCGCGACCTGCGCAAGCTGCCGGAGTTCGGGCTTTTGCCGATCGGCTTCGTCGACGACGACCCGGCTCGGCGCGCGGTCCTCGGCCTGCCCGTCCTCGGCACCCTTGCCCAGCTGCCCGAGGTTTGCCGCGAGCATCACGTCGACGCGGTCGTGATCGCCATCCCCTCCTTGCCGTCCATCCGAATCCGCGAGCTGGCAGAGCGCGCGGCCGAGGTCGGCGCGCATGTCCGCTACCTGCCGTCGTTCGTCGCCGCCCTGGAACGCCAGACCCTGATCAACGAGCTGCGGAGCCTGCGGATCTCGAGCCTGCTGGGCAGGCAGGAGATGCGGGTCGTGCGCACCGATTCCCAGGCCGTCGTCGCCGGCAAGCGCGTGCTGGTAACCGGCGCCGGCGGATCCATCGGAAGCGAGCTGTGCCGTCAGATCAAGGGCTTTGGGCCCGCGGGGCTGTATCTGCTCGACCACGACGAATCGAACCTGCATCGCCTGCAGATGCAGCTCGAAGGCCAGGCTCTGCTCGACAACGACCAGCTGATCATCGCCGATATTCGCGACGCCGGAAGGATCCATCAGATCTTCCGCGCCCTCCGTCCGCAGGTCGTGTTCCACGCGGCGGCGCACAAGCACCTACCGCTCCTCGAGCGGCATCCGGCCGAGGGAGTCAAGTCGAACGTGCTCGGGACCAAGACGCTGGTGGGGGCGGCACTCGAGTCCGCTGTCGAGAGATTCATCCTCATCTCCACGGACAAGGCCGCCGACCCGGTGTCGATCCTTGGCGCGACCAAGCGGATCGCCGAGATGATCGTGCAGTCGCGCGCCGGCGGGGCCACCAGGTTCGCCTCGGTCCGGTTCGGCAACGTGCTCGGCAGCCGTGGCTCCTTTCTCGCCGTGCTCTCGGAGCAGATCGAAAAGGGTGAGATGGTCACGGTCACACACCCCGACGTGACCCGCTTCTTCATGACCGTCGAAGAGGCGGTCGGGCTCGTCATCGAGGCGGCGAGCATGGCCGAGGCGGGCGAGACCTTCGTCCTGGACATGGGCAACCCGGTGCGGATCGTCGACCTGGTCCACAGCTACGCCGCCCAGATGCACGTGGACACGAAGAAGCTGCAGATTCGATTCACCGGGTTGCGGCAGGGCGAGAAGCTCAACGAAGACCTTTTCAGCAAGAGCGAGCAGCGGACACCGACCGCCCACCCGAAGATCACAGCGACGGTGCCGCCGGCCATCGCGGCCGACTTCGCCGACCGCCTCGACGCTCTGATCTTCGCCGCCTCCGCCAACCGGCCGCCGTACGAGATCAAGTACTACCTCTCGCATGTCCTCCCCGAGTACAGGCCACCGCAGGAAGTACTCGGCGAGAACGGCAACGGCCACTTTGCCTACCTCTATCCGGACGATTTCTGACCATGCCGGGCGGGGCCCCCATCCAGGTCGCTGTTGTCGTCACTCGCTTCATCGCCGGCGCGGGTGGCGTCGCGCTGCGCGGCGCGGTAGCGCTCGAATCCGACCTCTTCCACACCACGGTCATGGCCGCGGAAGGGGGCAACCTGCTCGAGGACGCGGCCAGAGCCGGACTTGACGTCGTGCCGCTGCGGCACATGCGGCACGAGATGGCTCCCCGAAGCGACGTCGCGGCCTTGCGAGAGGTGGCCGCGCACATCGAGGCCGGCCAGTTCCAGGTCGTCCACACCCACAGCGCGAAGGCCGGAATGCTCGGAAGGCTGGCGGCGCGGTGGAACCGGGTGCCGGGAATCGTGCACACCTTCCACGGCTTTCCGTTCCACACGTATCAGTCGGCCCTCCGCCGCCGCACCTACATCGGCATCGAGCGTGCCCTCGGCCGGATCACCGATCGCTTCCTGGCGGTCGGCGCCGCCGTCGCCGCGGACGCGGTACGCCTCGAGATCGCGCCCGCGGAAAGGATCCGAACGATCGGCAGCGCGATCGACCCCATGCCCGCGAGGACGCCACAGACGCGCTCCGAGGCGAGGAGACGGCTCGGCATCCCCGAGTCGACGCGCGTCGCTGGTACCGTGGGCCGGCTCGACTTCCAGAAGGCGCCCCACGACGTGCTCAGGGCTTTCTCCCAGCTCGACCCCGACGTGCACTTCGTGTGGATCGGCAGCGGCCCGCTCTTCGACGACGTCAAGCGTCGCGTCGCCGCCGCCGGCTTCGCCGATCGCTTTCACCTGCTCGGCGAGCGCCGCGACGTCGCGCAGCTGCTGCCCGCCCTGGACGCGTTCGCGATGGCGAGCCTGTACGAAGGCCTTCCCTGCTCGGTGGTGGAGGCCATGACATGCGGCATCCCAGTCGTCGCCACGGCGGTCAACTCGGTGTCCGAGGTCGTCGTGCCGGGACGTACCGGCCTGATCGTTCCGCCGCGACGGCCGGACCAGCTCGCCCGCGCGATCCAGCACCTGCTCGACCATCCCGAGCACGGCGGCAGGATGGCCGCCGCGGCACGCGCGAATCTCGGCGACCGATTCGGTGTCGACGTGCTCGCGAGCGACCTCACGGACACCTACCTCTCCGTGCTGGAGGGACGGGTCGCCATCTCTAACGTGACCACGCTGGCCTCGACCGCATGATGCACGCCGCTCTCGAGACTGCAGGCGAGATCGTCGACATCACCTCCGAGCTGGGTTGGGTCAGCCGGATTCTCGATGAAGGCAGCGACGGTGCATTGCAAACCCCGGACGTCGACTCGACGGTCACGGTACGCGTAGAGTCTGAGCGCGGGCCGTTTCCACTGGCCGGCCTCATGGTCCTCACGCGCGGCGCGTGGGCGGGTAGCGGAGTGCTCGTTATGGAGGACGCGTGCGGGACGGGCTTCGACCTGCGCGTGACAGTAGCCACGGATCGCCCGGACTTCACGTTTCGCTGGCGTCCCACGCCGCGACGCCGGCTCGAGCGCACGGCGCTTCCGTCGCGCTTTCACCTGTTGGCCCGGGCCCTGCTGGTGCAGTACCCGGTGCTCTGGTGGTCCTCCGCGCGCGGACGCGCGCCGCTGCACGCGATCGCGTGCACCGCCGGGGCTGCCGTCCCACTCCTCGCGGGTCCGGGCGGGGTCGGCAAGTCGACGCTCCTGGAGTCGGAGATGGCCGCCGGCGCCTCGGCCGCAAGTGACAACCTGTCCGTCTCCGACGGCCACACGGTGTGGGGCCTCGTCGAGCCGATGCGGATCGAGGGCGCGCAGGGCCGCCAGATGACCCATGGACGTTCGGAGCGGGCCCTGGAGGGCCGCGTCGCCCACCTGCGACCCGACCGGATCGTCGTCGTCAGCCGGGGCGCCGCTGACACCGCCAGCCTGGACCTGTGCGACCCGGCGACGGCGGCGCGGTCGCTGGTCACCGGGACCTACATGGCCGGCGAGCTGCGCAGGTTCTGGCCCTTCGCCGCCACCCTGGCGGCGGGCACGGGCTGTGGCCCCTCACATCCACCCGTCCTCGAAACAGCCCGCGGTCTGGTCGCGCGACTGCCGTGCTACGAGCTGCGTCTTCCCAGGCGACCGAGAACCCGTCTCACTCACATCCTCAATCCCATGGAGGCAATCGCATGAACCTCAAGATCGTCGCCGCGGGCCCAGCGAGCCCGGCTCACCTGGAAGATCCCAAGCGGCTCGCAGAAATGGACGCACGCCCGGACAACGGCGCGCTCAACGGTCACCCCCACGAGCACGAGGACGGTGACCACCATCACGGCGCGCCGCATGTTCCACACGCGCCACGGGTCTTCGAAAGCCACGACTACAGGGCGAGCCAGGAGACGCTCGCGCTTCTGGCCGAGGGGATCAAGGACGCAGACCTGGCGGCGCCGCCGGTGGTGCTCCCCGACTTCTATCACAAGCAGCTGCTGGAGATGCCGTCGAGCATCGCAGTCGCGACCCGCAACAGCATCCGCCCGACGCTGACCAGCGCGGCTGTCAACTGCGGGATGGCGCTGATCACGTTCGACGCTCCGCGTCCATCCTTGGAGCAGATCACGGGCTTTTACGAGACCGTGCGCAAGACGTTCCCGTTTCCTCCCAGCCTGCGACGCAACATCAGTTACTCAGAAGTCGTCGACTTTGCCGTCAACGGCGCGAAGTCGGCGGTAGAGCGCTGGAACCTCGACCCGGACGACCTGCTTGCGATCGAGGAGGGCGGCAAGCTCGACCTCGCGCCCTTCGGCGGCAGATCGCGGGTGGTCGAAGAGATTCCGTGGCTCCTGCTCCAGCTCAGCCGCCTGCGTTTTGGGACGATCGGACCGAGCACGCACTTCGTTGAGCTGCAGGAGGTCGAGGAGGTGCTCGAGCCGGAGATCGCGTCGCGCCTCGGCGTCCACCAGGGCCAGATCGCGCTCCAGTTCCACGCCGGCGGCGGGACGCTGACTGGGGCGATTGGAGCCCTGTACGGCCCGCGACGCGCGGGGAGCAGCCTACTCAAGGTGATCATGAGCGCCCAGAAGCCGCTCCATCACCTGGGCACCGCCCGCTCCTTCAGCGAGCTGCGGAACAGGTTCGCGCTGTACTTCGGCAACGACTGCCCGCCGGTTCCGCGCGACAGCGCTGAGGGTGAGCGGCTGATGGTCTCCAACGCGGCGTCCATGAACTACGGGTTTGCCTTCCGGCTCCGCACCTACTCGGTCCTGCGCGCCCTGGCCGCGCAGTACTTCGGCGCGAACAGCACCCTGGTCGTGGATTCGCCACACAACTCCATCTACGAGGAAGACGTGGACGGCGAGGTCGCGCTCGTCCACCGGCACAACACGTCGCGCGCTTATCCCCCGTCGCGGATGGCATCGCATCCGGTCTTCAGCCAGACCGGCCAGCCCGTCCTGGTGCCAGGCCTGAACAAGACGTGCTCGTACCTCTGCGTAGGTTCGGAGGGATCGAAGGAGGCCCTTTACTCCGCGTGCCACGGGACCGGCAGCATCATCGACGACTTCGCGGCGCGCGGCCTGTCGGGGCTCGATCCCCAGGGGCACACGACTCTTCGCTTCACCTACGACCAGCCGGAGCCGCGCGTCGTCCAGCACCTGGACAACCGCGGGGTGGACGAAGGGATCGCCATCCTGTCTCAGTACGACCTGGTCAAGCCGGTCGCGCGCTTGCGGCCGTTCGCGGTCCTGAACTGATGGAAGGTTGGTGGCGGATCGTCGTCCCGGCCGGAGCGGTCGAGCTCGACCTGCCGCGCAAGACCTGGGAAAGGCGCATCGTCGTCGGCCGGGTCCGCTCCCTGGCCGCAGACTCGGTGGTCGCCCTGCGGGGTGACTTCCTCGGCTCGTCATGGAGGAGCAGATCCTTCCTCGAACGCACGGGCCTGCGGCTGGAGAGGGAGTACGTCGCCTTTCCCGGCTTCGACGGTCCTGGATTCCTGATCGAAGCCAGCCACAGCTCCTTCAGGCATTTCTTCCGCCAGCAGATCGCGATGCCGTCCGGTGGCTGGTTCCAGGTGATGCTGGTAGGGGTCCTTTCCCGCCTGGCGTCGACGGGCGCGTTGTGGCGCCTCGCCGCAGGCCTTGCCCGAGCCCGCCTGGTGATCGCGAGGAGGGTTTGAGTGGCGGTCGCAACCCTGCCCGAGCTCGTCGCCGACGCTTCGCGGACGGCGATCGTCTCGGGAGTTTCGAAGGACCCGAACGGCAAGGTCACCCTGCTGCTGGTGCCGCGCGGCGAGCGCAACGCCTCCGTGGTGGCGAAGCTCGCGACCACGCCGGCCTCCGAGCGCGCCCTCGAGGCGGAGGCGCGCGTGCTCGCCGGGCTCGACCGGACGCGAATGGGGCCGCTCGCCGGTTCCGTGCCCGAGGTTCTCGGCTGGTCGCGCTACGGCGACCGCCGCGCCCTGCTCCTGACCGGACTGCGCGGGACAACGATGCTTTCCCGCTACCACGGCTGGCGGCACACGTCGTCGCCCCGCAAGGTTGCCGCGGACTTCGCCGCCGTCGCGCGATGGCTCGACGGATTCCAGTCCGCCACCTCTGGCGGGTTGCGGACGCTCCTCGATGGTGAGGTCCGCGGGAAACTGGCGGCGCGTTTCGACGCCGACCCGCTCGTTGAGGACGCGGTGCGATTGCTGGACGCGATCAAGCGGCCGCTCGAGGGGATTCGCGTAGGCTCCTCAGCGGTTCACGGCGACCTGTGGATGGGCAATGTCCTGGTCGCAGACGGCGCGGTGTCGGGCGTCGTCGACTGGGAGGCCGGTGACCTGCACGGCGTCCCTCTCCGCGACGCCGTGCGTTTCGTCCTCACCTACGCGCTCTACCTGGACCGTCACTCGGGCCCGGGGACTCAGGTCGCAGGACACCCAGGGCTCGTTGCCGGGCGATGGGGCGCGGGGATCCGTCACACGATGTCGCAGGGCTCGTGGTTCGGCGAGATGGCGGAACGGTTCCTGCGCGCCTCGCTGACGTGCGCGGTAGTCGATTCCGACCTCTGGAAGACAGCGATGCTCGGCGGCCTGGCCGAGGTCGCGGCCACCGCGGACGAGCCAGGATTCGCGCGCAGGCACCTGGAGCTCTTCGTCGAGCTGGCGGAGGTGGCGCGATGAGCAGCAAGCATCTCGACGAGCGTGAGCTTCCGTTTTCGATCCGGTACCGGCGGGCGCGCAACGCACGCCGTGGCCGCAGCCTCCGCAACGTCAGGGAATACGCCGTCTGGGCGTTGGTTCTCGGCGGCCTCGGTGTTTTCCTGGCGACCGAGCTGATCGGGGCGCTGACCAGGGCCTAGCTTGAGCGCAGCAATCCCGGCTGTCGCGGGGCGATGGCAGCAGCGATCGGCCGCGGTTGCCGCCGGGCTTGGCATCGCGTACTGGCGGCGGGCGGCTCTGGCCATGGCGGCCGTGGCCATCGGAACCCTGCCCTTCCTGCGACCCGCCGGGCCGGGCAACACGTCCCCGACCGATGCCGCGATCGTCGGCACGATCGGCGCGGCCGCCATTGTTTGCTGGGTCTCGCGCACCCGGTTCCGAACCCCCTACGCGATCGCGATGTCTCTCTGGGTGATCGCCGGCTGTATCTCCGGGATCGCCGGCCCGGCGCTGCGCGGATCGGTAATCTCGGTCGGCTTCCCGCAGGACAGCCTGATCGCTGTCATCCAGGACCTCTTCCTGCTCTCGTGGTGCCTGGCGCTGGTCAACCTGACGCGGTCGGCGTCAGACCTACACGTGCTCTTGACCGCATGGGTCTGGGGCTCGGCGTTCTGGGCGGCGATGCTCGTCGCGGGTGTGGTGCTCGGGATCCGAGCCCTGTCCGGCATCGAGGTGGGTAACGGGATCCGGGCGGCGGGGAACTTCGGCGATCCCAACATGGCAGCCAACTACTTCGCGCTCTCGGTCTTCGTGCTGTGGTCGTCCGCAACGCCGCGCAACCGGTGGCTGCGCGCAGCCATGGTCGGCCTGCTCGTGGTCGCGATGGTGCTGACGGGGTCCAACGGTGCGTTCCTCAACCTCGCGATCGGGATCTCGTTCGTGGTCCTGGCCGCGATCCGCAGCCGGTTCGGGCCTGTCGTCCTGCTGGCGACGGCGAGCATCGGGCTCGTTGCCGGGGCGGCCGCGGTCGAGGTGTTCGATTTCGGTCAGATCCAGGTGGCGGCGCGGGACAGCGGCGTTCCCCTCCTGCACGACTGGATAGGCCGCAGCGATTCCAGCGCGAGCGAGCGCGTGGTGATCCTCCAGGAGACCTGGGACGTGTTTCAACAGGCCGGTCCGCTTGGCACCGGTCCCAACGCGACCAAGCCGCTCCTCACTGACACCCTCGCGCCCTACGCCCATCAGGCCCATGACGACTACGTGGCCGCCGTCGTCGAGCGCGGCGTCTTCGGCGGGCTCGCGATCCTGACCCTGATCTGCGCGATCTGGTTCCGCACGGCGGGCGCCCTTGGCGGGCGGCTGAAGCGCGATTTCGCGGCGGTTGTGGCCCGCCGGGCGCCGCTCGCAGGCGCTCTATTGGGCCTGGGGGCGGCCGCCGCCTACTACGAGGTCATGCACTTCCGCCACGTGTGGGCGCTGCTGGCGATCATCGCGGTGCTGCAGATACGGGGGCGCGAGGTGGCGCCAGGATGAGATCCCTGCGCAAGGCGCTGCGCGGCTCGCTGGGAGGCAACCTGGCCGCGCTCGCCGGGGCGCTGGCGGCGCTGACGCTGGCGACCTTCGTGGTCGCGCGTGCCGGCGGCCCCGCGGGCGTCGGCGACTACGCGCTGCTGCGGATCATGCCCTGGCTGCTCGCCGTGCTCGTGTCAGGCGGCCTGGCTCCGGCGTCCGCTTACTTCCTCGCGGGACCGAGCCGCGAAGACCCGCACGTCCGTCCGACGCTGGTCGCGATGACGGTGGTCGCCGGAGCGGTCTCGCTCGTTATCTGGGTCGTCGCGTCGCCGCTGACGGAGGCCGTCTTCTTCCGTGACCTCACCACGGCGCTCGTAGCCTGGGCCGGCCTCAAGACGGTGACGCGCCTGCTCGTGATCACTGCCAAGGCGGCTTCCCAGGGCACCGGCGACCTGGCCGGCAGCAACTGGCTCATATTCCTGGAGGAGCTGCTTTTCCTGCCTGGCTACGGCGTGGCCTTGGGCCTCGGCCTGGGCGGCGGCGCCGCCATCGTCGGCGCGCTGATCGCGAGCGACCTGGTCGCCGGAGCGCTCGGCTGGACCTGGCTCGCGCGCCGGGGTTACTTCGCGGGATCGGCTACCCCGTCGTTTGGGCTCGCGCGGCGGATCTATGCCTTCGGGGTTCGGGGACAGGTCGGCAACCTCATGAGCGTCGTCAACCTGAGGCTCGACTTCATGATCATCGCCTTGCTCGCGGGGCCGCTGACCCTCGGCGTCTACGCGATTGCCTCCAAGTTCGCCGAGCTGTTGCGGCTGCTCCCGACCGCCTTCTACTGGGTGCTGTATCCGTCGTTTGCGAAGCAGGGCGTCACAGAAGCCTGGAAGCGCGCCGCCTGGCTCCTGCCCCGTGCGGCCGGCGCCACCGCGATCGCGGCGATCCCGCTGGCGGCGCTTGCGCCTCCGCTGCTGCCCCTCGTGTATGGCCATGCCTTCGCTGCTTCCGTGCTCCCGGGCCAGGTCCTTCTGGTCGGGCTGTCGATCGAAGGCGCTGCGGGCGTGGTGACGGCTTACCTGTACGGAAGGGGCCGGCCGGGGCTCAACTCGATGGCGACGTTCGGCGGGGTGGTGGTGACGGTCGCTCTCGACCTCCTCCTGATCCCGCGGCTGAGCCTGCTGGGCGCTGCGGTGGCGTCCACCGCGGCTTACCTGGTGACCACGTCACTCCTGATCGCGTGCTTTGTCTCCCTTCGTCCCGTCTCCCACGAGCCGGTGGTCGCCGTGGGCGATCCCATCCCTCCGGGCGTGTGGCGTCGCATGCTCGACCTCGCCTCCTCGGCGGTCCTGCTCGTCGTCCTGTCCCCACTGCTCCTGGCGGGTTGGCTGCTCGCCCGTTGGTCGACGGGGGCGTCGGGGATCTTTCGCCAGGTCCGGGTCGGCGAGGGCGGGGTTCCGTTCACCATGCTCAAGTTCCGGAGCATGCGGCTCGCCACCGGCGGCCCCGAGGTGACCGTCGAGCACGACCCCCGCATCACGCGCGTCGGTCACATGCTCCGCGCGACCAACCTCGACGAGCTTCCGCAGCTGATCAACATCTTCCGTGGAGACATGACGCTCGTCGGAGCGCGCCCGGAGACCGTCGCTCTTGCCCTGCGCTACCCGGCGCCGCTGCACGAGGTCTTCCGCCATCGCCCAGGCCTCACCGGCCCCGGGCAGCTGTTGACCCGGTGGAGTGATTCCTTGAACGGCTCCGACGACGTGGAAACCAGCTACATCGTCCACCAGGTGCCCGTTCGGGTCGGCATGGACCTCGACTACCTTCGCCGCCCGACGCTGTGGCGAACCATTGTCCTCGTGTGCGTCACCGGCGTCCAGGTGCTACGCCATGTCGTGCCCCGGCGAGAGCGCCTGCCGGAGCCGGAGGCGGTCAGTGCAGCGGAATTGAGTTCTCGATCTCGAGCTGTCTGAGCACCTCCGGCCGCAGCTCGAGGTTGAAGGTCATGTAGTTCCAGGAGAAGACGACGTAGCCGCTGATGTCGGAGCGTCGCCAGCGGGCAAACTCTTCGTGCAGCTCGCCGGGCATCGGCATCCGGTAGTAGCTGTCTTCGAAGGCCTGGATCACCGCCCAGTAACGTGTTATGCCGGCGTTGCGGATGGCACCTACCGCAGCGTCGATGCGGTCGAAGTCACACTGCGCCTGGGTTCGGTTGCACGGATAAACGTCAAAGCCGAGGATGTCACTGGCGCCCCTCCACGTGGAGTACGGGAACATGTGCCCCGCGTCGAAGGCCGAGATCACGGTCAGGGTCGGATGGCGCGGATCGACCTCATGCACGAGTGCGGTGCGCGCCTTGAATATCACCGGCGCCGTGGGGCACTTGCTGATGCGCGGTTCGTCGCCCAGGTAGTACGCGGCGATCGCGTGGCTGGTGGCGGCGGCGCTGACCTGAGCCCGGACCCAGGCATCGTCGTGCTCCCAGGTGCACGTGTCATTGGACCAGGCGCCCAGCCAGACGATCGCCTTCAGGCCCGCACGCTCCAGCGCGTCGAGACGGTCGCGGTCCGTGCCGACGTCGAAGGCATTAAATCCCAGCCCGGCCTGGAGCGCGTAGCCAGTGGCGCTGCTGTCGCGGCCGTAGATGCCCCGAACCCCGACGTACGCGTCACCGGAGGTCCTCGCCGGTGCGGAGTTGGAGGCGCACGCCCACGTCATCGCGAACGTAATGGCGACCACAATCCCGGCGCCTGGGCGATACATCGCCCGGGCGATGCTCACAACTCGATCAAGCCCTTGCGGACCGCGTAGACAGCTGCCTGGGAGCGATCGACGACGCCGACCTTCTCGTAGATGTGGCTGACGTGGTTGCGAACGGTCTTCTCGCTGATCTTGAACCGGTAGGCGATCTGCTTGTTGGAGAGACCGGTCGCAACGAGCTTGAGGATCTCAAGCTCGCGGTTCGTCAGCCCGTCGAGCTTCTCCTTGGGCGGCCCGCCGTTCAGCGCCAGCTCGACGACCCGAGCGGCGACCGCCCGCGATAGTACCTGCTCGCCAGCGTCCACAGCGAGGATGCTGGTGATGATGGCCTCCGGCATAGAGTCCTTCAAGACGTAACCACTGGCGCCGTTCTTCAGCGCCTGGAGGACGCTGCCGCTCGTTTCGAAGCTGCTCAGGAAGAGCACCCTGATGTGGGGGTGGGTCGCCTTGATCCGCTGCATCGTCTCGATGCCGTCCATGTTCGGCATCCGCACGTCCATGAGGATGACGTCGGGCTGGCACTCCGCCGCCTTGGCGATCGCCTCCTGGCCGTTGGCGGCCTCGGCCACCACCTCGACGCGCGGGTCGCCGTCGAGAAGCCGCGCAAGGCCGGTGCGGAACAGCGCCTGGTCGTCGGCGAGCAGCAGCCGCACGGCGCCTTTTCCGGCGCCGAATCGCTCGCGCGCGCGGGGCAAGTGCGGCAGGACCTCAGCGGACAATTGCAGCCTGTGCCCGATTGCGTGCTCCGAGTTTGGTCAAGACCCGGTGCACGTGCTTGTTGACGGTGCTCGGCGAGACGCCCAGACGTAGGGCGATCTCGCGGTTGGTCATACCCCGGCGGATCTCGTCCAGGACCTCACGCTCGCGGCCGGTAAGCCGCCCGAGCGCTTCGGAGCTGGAGACTGCGCCGGCCGAGGTGGCGCGCCGCGGGTATCGGTTGGATCCCGCGGTGGACGACTTCACCGCCCCCCGCGTGACCGCGTTGCGGATGGCGGCGAGAAGGTCAGCGAGGGAAGCCTCCTTGCCGACTATGCCGACCGCGCCTGCGGCCTTGACCGCGGCAGCCATCTGGCGATCGGCGAGCGCGCTCACCACCAGGACTTTGGTCTGAGGCCATCGCCTGCGGACCGTCTGCAGTACGTGGATCCCATCGCCGCCGTCGGCGAACTGGAGGTCCATCAGCACAAGGTCGACGGGTTTGCGTTCGAGATCGCGGAGGGCCTGGGCGACCGAGCCCGCCGACCACAGGATCGAGAACTGGTCGCTTCTTTGCAGAAGACGACTGAGGCCAAGTCGGTAGACGGGCTGGTCGTCGACCATGGCGACGGTGACCGGCGCGGACATCGTGGTCAAGGGTGTGGACAGGCTGGCGCGCCAATGCATTGGAAATTCAAAGTCTCGAAGCGCCCCTCCACGCTCAACGCGACCCAAAACCGAGGACCCCAACAGCATATCCTTCGCGAGATTCCAACGGCGGACCTACCTTGCATCGTGGACTCAGAAACCCACCAGGTGGGCTTCCTCTCGGTTCTCCGCCGGCGCGGAGTGCGACAGGACGCGCCGGGTCGGCAGCGGATCGCAGCGCGCGTTCAGGCATGTCCCCGTGCGCAGGTCGAACTCGAGGTTGTGACCCAGGCAGATCATGACGTCGCCCGGCCGGACCACGCCGCCAATGGCCAGGTCTTCGCCGGCGTGCGGGCAGTAGCGGCCGATCTCATAGGTTCCCTCCGCGGCTTCGACCACCAGTCGCTCGCCGTTGTCGCGGCCGTGCTCGTGGCGCTGTATCGCGTCAAGCGCTTCGGGTTCGGCATGCTTCATGAGGCCGATCAGGTAGTCGTTGTAGATGTCAGGGTCGCGCCAGGCCTTGATGCGCAGGGAGAGGAACAGGTCCTCCCAGGCGATGTCTCCGAAGATGACCGGCGCGAGCCAGCGGGAATCCACCTGGAAGCGGTATTGGACCTCGCGGCTGCTGCCGCCCAGGTCGACACGGACCCCTTCCGGGCGGATGTCGACGTCCCACCGGCCCTCGACGGCGCCGCGCACGTCGAAGCGGACGGTCATGTCGATGCGCTCCCGGAAGTACGGGCTCATCTCGCCCAGCCGATGGAAGTGCTCGGCAAACGCGTCGGCCAGCTCCGGTCCGGGTTGCGGGTGGCGGGACTCCGTCTCCGCGATCGACCGCGAGCGAGCCTGGGCGTAGGAGTCGATGTACTGCGGGATCTGCGCGTAGGAAAAATCTCGCCAGTGCGGGTCGGATCGGTGGGTCCGGCTCAACACGTCGTAGGTATCGCCTGGCATCCAGTTGGCGATCGCCACGCTCGGCGCCCGCGTCGTCAGGTAGGCGGCGGCCTGCTCCTGGTTCGGGAAGATTCCGTTGGGATCGACGAGCCACCGGTTGAACGACTGGAGCTCAGGATCGAGAAAGCACATCGGACCTGCGAATGGCATGGCGACCTCGGGCGAGGCGAGCTTGACCAGGCGGCTAACCATCTTGAACTTGCCTTCCCTCTTCGCCGCGCTGATGCGCATCATCTCGGGCTCGCTGTACTCGTAGCAGATGGGGTGCCACGAGGCGCCCGACATCTGGATCGCCATCAGGTCGATCCGCCCGCCGCATTCGATCGCCGCGCGCCGCGCCTGCCCCACCGTCAGGCGGGCATCGTTGCAGTGCAGGAATGAGGCGCCGCCCGCATAAAGGAGGACGGCCGAGTCGTGGCACATCGGCGACTGCTCGGGGATGAAGCAGACCCAGTCGCCGTGCTCGTTCAGGTGGAACTTCTTCCACGCCTCGAGCTCGACGACGTTGCGGACGCCGATCTGTGCGAGGCGGTTGCGAAGGTTGGGCGACGGGTAGCGCGGCACCAGTACCTTGGCGTGTTCGGGCAGCCGCGTCAGGACGTCGGCGTCCATGTGGTCGAGGTGTTCGTGGGAGAGGGTCGCGTAGTCGACGTCAAGGATCTGCCGCTGGTCCAGGTGGCCGTTGCTGGGGAACTGGTGCCAGGAACCCTGGAAAGCTCCGCGCTCGGTCAGCCAGCAGTCCATGACCATCCGGAGCTCGGCGCCGTCGACGCGCATGCCGGCATGGCCGAGAAAGGTCAGCTGGATGGAATCTGCCCTCATGCGGTCCGAAGAAGGCCGCAGCGGGCGCGCGCATAGAGACCGCTACGGGTATCGAGGAACATTGAGGTCAACCGGGCCAAACCCACCCTCCAAATTGCGGGGCGCGCCGCCCTGGGGAGCGGCGGTTGGAAGTTTACGGATGACCGCGTGTACATGGACGACGACCTTGGCCAGAGTGTCGGGCATTGTCCGTGAGAATCGGAGGGGTTCCCGGGTGCTGGGTAACTTGTACCAGGTCCCGTTACGGGACACGGGCGATGCGACCGCGGCGCGCTATGGTGATCGGCTTCAGCATCGCCTCCGATGATCGCGAAGGCCGCGATCTTCAAAACCGTCTGCGGGGCGCTGTTGAGGCGTCCTGGGTGGGTTCGATTCCCATCCATCCCCGCCAATCTAGGCCGTCATGACAGCCAAGAAGACAGCTACGGCAGCGGACAACTGTGCTCTATGGGGAACATCGGCGGATCTGGAGTTTGCCCGCTCGCCACTGCTGCTTGTTGGGCTCAGCGCCGCCACCTCCTCTGTCCGGTTTGGGCCAGAACCGCTCATAATTTTGGTGTACAGCCGGAGGATCGTCTCCGACGCGGCCATCAAGGCTGCATGTGAGAGAAGTGATCTGACCGATCGCCGACCGAGGCGAGGCGACCTCTGACAGGCAGGCACGGCCGCTGCTCCTTTCGGTCGGGTCTCGGCGCAGTGACTGCATCACTCGGGTTGCTGGCCAGCATCCGCCAGACGACCGGGTCACCGATGTGTTGGTGCCGATCACGAGCTCGACTTCGCACGCAGGCCAGGTCGTCGAGCATCGCGTCTACGACGGCATCGGCCGCCTCGTCACGGACGTCAAGGCGTATTCGGTTCCCAGCTGGATGGCGGCCACGACCAAGACCCAGACCGATTACACCCTTGACCTGGGCGGCCGGGTGGTCAGCGTCAAGGGTCCGGACGTGGGCACCACCACCTTCAACGGCAACCGGGTCGTCACCACCACCGACTACGACGCCCTCGGGCGGCCGCTTTCAGCGACCGTCGACCCGAGCGGTCTGAACGCCACCAGCAAGACCGTCTACGACCCGCGCGGCCACCTGCGCAGCTAGACGCCACCGACGCAACAGCTCAGCGCCGGCCTGCAGACGACGCAGAACTTCGACCTGGCCGGCCACCCGACCTCGGTGGTCAGGGACTACGGCGCGGGCGGGCTGCAGCTGACAACCACGACCGCCTACGACGGCTACGGCCGGCCGACCGACGTCACCGACCCCCGAGGCATCGTCACCCACAGCGCGTACGACGCCCTGGACCGGGTGACCGCAGTCACCCAGAACTACTGCCCGGCCGGGAACACGAACTCCAACTGCAGCGGCAGCTCGATCCTGCCCGACCAGAACCTGACCAATTCCTTCGTCTACGACCTGGCCGGCAACCGCACCCAGGCCGTCAACCCCAGAAGCATCGTCGAGTACACCGCCCACGACGCCCTACACCGGACGAGCTCGGTGACGCAGAGCTGCCAGACCGTGCCCACGCCGCCGAGCACCTCCTGCGGAACGCAATCCACCGACCAGAACGTGCTCAGCACGCAAAGCTTCGACCAGGCCGGCAGCGTCCTGAGCACGACCGACCCGCTGGCTCGGGTCAACGTCAACGCGTACGACGCACTGGGTCGGAAGACCTCGGTGACGGTCAACTGCGTCGGCACCGGTGGCCTCTGCAACGGCGGTGTGACCTCGGGCCAGAACCTGACCAGGCAGTGGCAGTACGACGCCCAGGGCGATGTTCTCAAAGAGATCTCGCCCCGCCAGTGCACGACCACGACGCCCTGCTACCAGGGCTACAACGGGAGCTCGATCACCGACGGCGCCAACCTGGCCACCGCCTACACCTACGACGGGCTCTTCCGATTGGCCAGCGTGATCGAAGATCAGGGCCACCTCGCTCAGATCACGGCCTACACCTACGACCCTCGGGCAACCTGCTCAGCCAGACCGACGGCCTGGGCAGCGGGCACACCACGACTTACACGATCGACAACCTGAGCCGTACGACCAGGGTCACCGACGCCAACAGCTATCAGGTCCAGACCAACTACAGCCTGGCCGGAGAGGTTGTCTCCACGGTCAACGCCCGCGGCAAGACCAACGCCAACACGCTGGATCGCCTCGGGCGCCTGGTCGGCGTCTCCTACTTCAAGGCGGACGGCACGACCCCGCTCTCACGGAGCTTCGGCTACGACGCGGACGGCAACCAGACCTCCTTCTCAGACACCGACGTGGCCCAGACCACGGTCAGCAACGACCACCTCAACCGGCCGATCACGGTGGACGCGGCCTCGCCCTACGGCACCACCACCTACACCTACTTCCTGGACGGGGCGGTCAACACGATCGCCGACGCCAATGGCACTACCACATTCACCGAAGACCGCCTGGGCCGGGTGGCGACGATGGTCACCCCGCTGATCGCCGGCACCACCAGCTACGTCTACGATGCCGTGGGACGGCTGACCTCGAGGACCGAAGCCAACGGGATCGTGACCACTGTCACCTACACCGGGACCGACCAGCTGGCCTCCAAGACCGAGGTCGCGGGCGGTACGACCCTGGCCAGCTGGACCAGCGTCAGCTACGACCTGGCCCAGAACCGGACGGCGGAGACGCTCACCTACTACGCCGGCAACCCTTATCCCGACGCCCAGGCCGGAACCTCGACCTACAAGTACGACACCGAAGACCAGTTCAGCCAGGCTTCGCTGCCGGGCAAGGCGGCGGCCACCTTCGGCTTTGACGCCGCCCACAACCTGACCTCCAACGCGGGCACGACCCAGACCTTCAACAGCAACGAGTCGCTGCAGACATTCGGCGCCGCCACCACCGGCTCGGACGCCGACGGCAACCAGCTCAAAGACGTCGTCGGCAACACGCTGGGCTGGAATTCGCTCTCCCAGCTGGAGCGCTTCTCGACCACCGAGACGTACACCTATGACGCCCTGGGCCGGTTGACGACGGTCACCAACGGGGCCAATGTGACCAAGTTCGTCTACCTGGGTCTGAGCGGCCGAGTGATCCAGGAGCTAGACAGCTCCAACGCCGTCCTCCGCAGCTATGCCTGGGACGGCGACCGCCAGCTTTACGCCAAAGTCGGCGCCAACGCCTACTACCAGATCACCAACCCGCACGGTGACGTTGTCGCGCTGGCCAATGCAACCGCCCTCGTCGGTACCCAGCACTTCGACCCTTGGGGCATCCTGACCTATACCCCAAGCGGTACGACCACGCCATTCGGATTCCAGGGTGCGATGGGCTCGTGGACGAACGCAACGTCCGGCTTCGTGATCATGGGAATCCGCTGGTATTACCCAAACACCAGTCAGTTCTTAAGCTCAGATCCTGCCGCTGGGACTGCTGCGCCGCGAACGCCAATCAATCGGGCCCGGTGGCTATACGCGCTAAACGACCCTGTCGATCATGCGGACCCTACTGGCCTGATCGGTGTCTGCGACTGCCAAGATTCCGCTGGTAACACAGGGAATCCCACAAAGAAAGCCAAGAAGCCGCAGCAGCCAGTCTCTTGCGGCGGCAGGCACGGATGTCCCAAGGCTCCTGCGGCCAGTTGCAACATTGGCCGCCAGAGCTGCGGAACATTCGCCCAACACTTTGGGACCCAGTTACTCAACGTCGCTTGCGGCGTGACGATCTGCCCGGTGGTCCAAGGCGTACAGGAAACCCATCAACTCATCACCGATCCGACTGGATGGTGGAAGGAACAGACGGATCGGTGGAATGCGGAGAAGGCCTACTGGTCGGACGTTAATGACACGTATCAAAAGGCTCGTAACGCGCCCCTGGGCTGGGTGCCCGGGGTGGCCGAATTCTATTTCGGCCTCAAGTGGACTGCAGACCGATTGGAAGACTTCGATAGAGACCCTGGCACATCAAGCGCGAATATCGTGGTCTTCTTTGGCACCGCGGCTCTCCCGGCACCAAAGTTCGTACGGGCAGCGCCGGAGACTCGCATCGCTGTCCGCCCATCGATCGATACTGCTGGCTTTTCCGGTCGAGACAAGACCGCCAATGGCGGGATCCGAAATCCCGGCCAGTTCTGGAAACAGTGGGCAAGACAATTTCCGGACACGCTCAGCGCGGACAACATCGAAACGATCAAGAAGGGCCGATCACCGCACGTTGATGAAGTGTGGACGTCCGTGTACCCTGAGGACGCGCCTTACATGGAGGATGTTTTGGAGCATCATCACATTGACCAGGGCCGCTGGGCCACACCCTTACCAGGAACCGTCCACAAGGAGGCTAGGGCGGATCTCCATAGCCGACGGGGCGGTGCCCAAATCCTATGATTCGCTCGCTTGACGACGTCGAGCGGTACAGCCAGCAGCTCGCTCGGACCGCTCCCCGAATAGCCAAGGCAATCGAATTCCGCCGGCCAGGATTGAATGACCTCGACCGTGCCCGCCTAAGGAGGCATCTTCCAAACCTTCCGAATGATTATCTGGAGATCGCCACGACTTGGGATCTGGGGCCACTTTCGATCGGATATTTCAATTTGAACCCGCCATCTCTCGGAGTAGCTCGTGAACTAGTGGACCGCCTGATAGTGGCTAACACCCCAGTCAATCCATTATTCGGTTCATTCAAGGATTCCGGAATGCTGCAAGTTGCGTCCTACGAAGGTGATCCGCTCCTGGTGGGAGCAAAAGGGTCTCCTGTGATAGGCCAGGTATTTCGGCTGAGTGCCTCGAACGACCAACCTCAACTCGTCGCACCGGACTTCGGAGCCTTGCTGAAGGCGGCAACTCAGCTCGACGATTTCCGAGCTAAGGGCGCCACCGGCGACGACGCCATTGAATCGTTTCTTCGCAGCATCGAGGAGTACATTCCAGCGACGGCAATTCCTGAGTGGACGTTATTCGCCGACCACGCACTGCAGCCAACATAGGGCGCGTACGGGTGCAGTGACCCTTTCCTCGATTCGCGCTCTCTTGGGGACAGCGGTGCGCCCCAGGCGGGTTCACTGAAATAGGTGTCGCGGTGACCCCCTGCGCGGTTGACAGATCAAGCAGCAGATAGCCTTGACGTGTGCTCGGCGCCAAATGACAGCCAGGAAGACAGCCAAGACCACGGATTGCCGCGGACAACGGCGGATATTCGCGGAACGTCGATGGCGAAGTCCGAAGGCGGGCAGACGTTGGCGGACGATCGTGAACGATCACCCCGCGGTCTTCAAAACCGTCTGCGGTCGTCCGTCGAGGTCCGCACAAGTTCGACTTTGGCCGCTGACGTCCTTCCGGTCGACGGATGACAGCCAATGACAGCCAATGACAGCCAACGCGACTCATCCCGTAGGCGGGCGGCTACTTGGGGTTGGTTGGCAGCAGATCCGTGCTCGAGGGGGTTTTCCAAACCGTTTGCGGGCCGCTATGCCTCACGTGCGCGTCTACCTTTGCCCGTATGGGTGGCGGCAGCCTCCAGAACCAGAGGCGGTCAGGCGACCAGCGCGGGCTGGAGAGTCGGCTGTGCCCAGATTCCAAAATTGCCAACGATGCATTCCTAGGGTGAGGTGTGGAGGAACCGGACTTGGGCGAGGGCGGGGTGAACATTCGGTACTCATACCGTGGCTCCGGTGGAAGCGCACGTCGAGTCAATGCCTGTTTCGGCGTCTCCGATCTAGAAGAACGTGCTCTCGTGCCCGTCCTCCCAACGGACTCGGTAGTAGACGCCTTCGCCGGCACCCATTACTTCGAGGATCTCGCCCACACGTGCCGCGCGCCCTATTCGCTCCGACTCGAGGATCACCCGATCTCCAACCCTGCCCTCTGCCATCTTTCGACCTCCCCTGAACGTCGATACCTATCAAAAGCATATTGCCGTGCTGGCATCGACTCGATTAGAGGCCAATGGCCGCCCACGCGCAAGACCTATGGGTCAAGAAGCCAGCCAGTCCATCGGTCCCTTAGGCCGCCCGGCCATTCGTCCAACTGGATGTGTACCGATGTCGCCAAGCAGCTGTCGCAGAGGTCCCTGCTGGAGATACCCACGATGTCCGAAGTACAGCCCTAACTGTCAGGGGCGCGCGCCGGTGTTAGCCGGAAAGGCATCGCCTGAGTTGGGCGCGCCCGCTGTTCACCGTCCACTAAGCTGGGTAACTCCCATTCCCCTTACGAAGTGCGCAACTTTCTTGAGTCGGCGCTCCCTGCCGCGGGAATCGTAATGTGGAATTCCGTTCCAGCGTCGGGAGCGCTGTCGAACCAGATTCGTCCGCCGTGCAGTTCGACTATCTCGCGGGCCATCGGCAGGCCAAGTCCACCGCCCACGACCCTACTCGTCGGGTTATCGCCGTCAACTGGATGTCGGCCAAACGACCGATTGTCAAAGTCAGCTGGCATGCCCGGGCCGTGGTCTCTGATGTCGACCTCGACTACACCGGGTTCAATGCGACTGGTGATTGCGATCTCGCTGCCGGCAGGCGAATACCTGGCTGCGTTGTCGACCAAGATCCGGACCAGCTGCGACAGTTTGCTCGAGTCACCGCGAACGGTCGCTTGCGATACTGCGAGCTGCGTGACGAATCGGTGTGAGGTGTCTTCGAAAGCGATTGAGCCGACCACTTCGCCTATGACGTTGTTCAGGTTGACCTTACCGAGAACTACGGTTGCCTGGCTGGCGCTTTCTCGATCCAGCGCGAGCATCTTGTCAAGCATCTGGTCGAGGCGTCTTGCGTCGTTGAAGACTTCTTCGGCAAACGTCCTCGCCTCGTTCACATCAAGGGATTCTGTGTCGCGGAGCAGTTCACTGAAGCCCTGGATGCCAACCAGTGCTGTTCGAAATTCGTGACTGACCATGGTCAGGAACTCGGTCTTCATCCGGTTGAGACGCTCGAGGACGCTTAGGTTGGCAACTGCGGCAGCCTCAGCGTGGTGCCTGGAGGTCGTGTCTTCGAACATGCCGATGAAATAGTCGATGTCGCCGTCGGTGTTGCGCACCGCGGTAGCGCTCCAATGTAGCCAGACGGACGAACCGTCGCTTCGTGTGGCACGGCTGGTGGATTCAATAGCCTCCGCTGCGTTATCGGTCAGCTGACGGAATTCGCCTAACAGACGTGCCGACTCGTTGTCCGGAAAGAGTCGCGAGATCGGTGAGCCTGCCAGGTCGGCGGATGAAGCACGAAGGAGGTTGGCAAAACCCGGGTTGGCCTGGACGATCCGGAATTCGCTGTCCAATCGGACGACTCCCAGGGGCGCATGAACGATGACGTCGTTCAGGGTTGCGGCGAGCAGGCGCGTCCTGATCAGCAATGAACGAGACTCCAAATGGGCGAATATCTGGCTCAGCATCAGAGAGATCGCGATCAAGCCTGCGACGACGGTCAAGAACTGGTCCAGCTCCTGACCGCGCAAAACCAGGACCACAGCACTGGCGCCGGCCGCAAACACCCCGAACCAAGGCAACGCGAGCTGCCAGACATCGATGGGCGCTTCGTCTGCACCTGGCCCATCGGGTCTCGCCGGCCAGAGTGCGGCCAAAGCAATGAGCAGGTACCCGGCAACCCAGGCGGTATCCAGAACGCTGCCGACGCTTCCGTAGTTTCCCCCAGCAGTGAGGTACGCGAACGCGCTGTCGGCCAGGGCGTTGGACGCCAGACCGGCAAGAAGGAGGAGGAGGCGAACGTGATCTTGTTGAGTCGCCCGCCGTATCGCGAGAACGAGCGCGGTGCCGATGACTATGTCGCCCACCGGATAGGCCAGGCTCAACAACTGGTCCCCGAGCGAGTCGCCTGCCTCCAGATAAACCTTGCTCAGGCCAAGCGCCCAGCCGACGAAGATCAGCGACAGTCCTACCACCAAGCCATCGACCCAAAGCCGAACGCTGGTTGCCGTTCCACGTGGTGGTGCTGCAAATGTCAGGACGCCGGCAACCGCGAGTGGGATTGCGGCCAAGTAGCCGGCATCGGCTGCGGATGGAAACGGCACGCTAATGCCCAAGCCGACTTCGTACACCGCCCAGATGACCTCTCCCAGACCCCAGCTGGCGGCTGACGCAGCCAGCAGCCACCATGCCACGCTGATGTGGCCTTTGATCCGTCTGGCCGCCAGCGCGCAACATAGGCTTGCCACAAAGGCGGCAACCGCCTCGCCGATGTCGTCGACCGCTGTCGTGAGCGCGTCGCCGCCGATGCGGAACTGGAGCCAGAAGCCAAACGCGAGTGTCGCAGCGGCAGCGAGCCCGGCTATCCACCAAAAGGACGTTCGCTGCCGGAGCGTCCCTGAATTAGCGAAACCTAAGTGTTTGCTTAATGCCGTCAGTGCGGCTGCATCTTAGCCGCTGAAGTCGATTCTTCGACCTGCTTAAGGTCCCTCGCGCGAGGCGGCATAAGCGAGCGGGACTGGATTACAGACGAGACTGGCACACGGAGACTTTGCTTCCAAGCTCGGCTGAGGCGCAAACTGCTGAACTGTTGGCCGGATTTGCGAAGAACAGGTGGCCAGAGGCCGACCCGCTGGCTAGAATTGCGGGCTAAATCTCGGGCGACGTCTACCTGTTGAGCTCTAGGAGGGGTTGATGAAGCGCTTGCTCTTCGGAATCGCCGGATGCGGGGTGTTGGTCGCGATGAGCACGTCGCCTGCGCTGGCGAACCATGCCTGGAACGACTATCACTGGGCGACGCGCGGCACCGCTTTCACGCTTTCGCTCGGCAACAATCTCACCACCACCGAGTGGCAGAACGATCTCGCCACCGTTTCCTCGCAATGGTCCTCAGCTCCCCGTGCGGAGAGGGTCCTGTCGACGAGCGTGGTCGTAGGCAACGATATCGGCAGGCAGAAGCGCTGCCGACCGACGTCGGGGCGGGTCGAAGTGTGCAACGCCCGTTATGGCCGTACAGGCTGGCTGGGTGTCGCCACGATCTGGATCACCAGCGGTTCTCACATCGTGCAGGGCACGGTCAAGGTGAACGACACGTACCTTGCGCCAGACTCGTTCTACACCTACAACACGGCGGAGGAGCGCCTACACGTGATCTGCCAGGAGGTCGGCCACACATTCGGCCTCGATCACCAGGACACATCCGGTGCGACGTTCGGAACGTGCATGGACTACTTCCACAATGTGAGCGGCGACGCGCGGTCGACGGAGCCCGACCGGGGTGACTACGACCAGCTGGCGTGTATCTACAACGCCGCGCTGAACGGTCAGACCCTCACCTTCCTGGGCTCCAACAATCCATACCAGGCGCCCCATTCATGCACTGGCACAGGTCACGACGACGGTATGACCACCGTCGGCGCCGCAG
>WNFV01002614.1_pt1 | contig 40297 bp, 36 predicted proteins | sample 5400101 | NCBI WGS metagenome assembly WNFV01 (sample SAMN13153361, study PRJNA577476) | soil metagenome | isolation source: 115 cm soil or saprolite under grassland replicate 1 | place: USA:California | collected 2016-06-15 | reverse complement strand
GGCAGACCGCCGACCTCGAGCAGCTCGGGCGTGGTAAAGAAGACCATCTGGGGCGGGAAGCGGTAAATCGAGTTGACGAGCACGCCTTTTTCGAGCACCTGGTAGTCGAGCCCGTGCTGCTTTGCGGCAATCGCGGTGGCGAGGCCCGAAGGCCCCGCCCCGATGATGATCAGATCGCGGACCGACATGAATCCATTGTAGATTGCGGGTTACAGGATTTCAGCCGCCTCCGCGCTGAAGGCGCTTCGGGCGAGCCTCGCGGAAGCTCGCCAGCAAGCCCCGCGAGCGACGGCGGGAGTTCAGATTTCAGAGTTCAGATTTCAGAGTTCAATTCATTCAGAGGAGTCCTGACATGAGTCGGCGCATTGTCCTTGCCGCGGTCGCCTGCGCCCTGACGCTGTCGGTTACGCCGTTCGCGCAGGGAAAACGGTTCATCACCGAGAAAGACCTGTTCGTGTTCACGTGGATCGCGGACCCGCAGATCGCGCCCGACGGATCGGCGGTCGTCTTCGTCCGCGTCACCGTGAACGAAAAAGACGACCGGTACGAGTCGGCGCTGTTCACGGTACCAGCTCACGGCGCGGAACCGCCGCGCCGCCTCACATCGGGGACGCGTGATTCGTCACCGCGCTGGTCGCCCGACGGCAAGCGACTCGCCTTCGTCCGAGCGATCGAGAAGGACGGCAAACAGCAGCCCGGACAAATCTACCTGCTCGAGATGGACGGCGGCGAAGCGCGCCCGCTGACGGAGTTGTCGCGCGCCGCGAGCGGACCGGTCTGGTCGCCGGACGGCCGGATGATCGCGTTCACGATGCCGGCCGGTCGTCAGGGGCAGGATGGGCGGGAGGGGCAGGATGCGCGGAACGGAGCGCATCAAAGCGACGTCACGGTGATGACTCGCGCGGTGTACCGCGCCAACGGTACGCCAGGTTACGTCGACACCGACCACCATGCGCACATCTTCGTGGCCTCCGTCCCTCCTCCGTCCCCACTCCGTGCCCAGTCTGACCCCGCCGCGCTGGCCTCGACACCCAAGCAGATCACCGACGGCGACTTCGACGAGCGCGACCCGGTCTGGGCGCCCGACGGCTCGCAGATCTACTTCACCTCGGACCGCGTCCCCGAGTCGTACTACGAGCCCGGCGACGCCGATCTCTACAGCGTGCCAGCCAGCGGCGGCGCGCCGACCAAGGTGGCCAGCATCGACGGCACCATCGGCAATGTCTCTGTGTCGCCGGACGGAAAACGGATCGCGTTCGTCGGGATACTGTCCGGCAAGCCGGTTCGCTCGTACAGCCAGCCGGACCTGTGGGTGACCGACGCCACACCGGGCGGCACGCCGAAAAACCTGACCGCGAGCTACGACTTCGACATCGCCGGCGGCATCGGCGGCGACCAGGCCGCGCCGCGCGGACAGAACCGCAAGCCACTCGTCTGGGCGCCCGATTCTTCAGCGCTGATCTTCGTCTCGGCCGAAAAAGGCAGCGCCAACCTCAAACGGATGACGATCGCCACCGGCCGGATCGAACCGCTCACAGACGGCCAGCAGGACGTGGTGGCGTACAGCGCGACGCGCGACGCGACGACGCTCGCCGCGACGATCTCGACGCAGACCAACATCGGCGATCTGTTCGTCGTCGATCGCGGCGCGCGACAAATCACCCATGTCAACGAGGAGCTCTTCAGGAACATCCAGCAGAGCGAGCCGGAAGAGATCTGGTATCGGACGTTCGACGGCAAGCAGGTGCAGGGATGGATTCTGAAGCCGCCGGACTTCGAGGCAAACCGGAAGTATCCCCTGATCCTCGAGATCCACGGCGGCCCGCACGCCGCCTACGGCAACACGTACACGCACGAATTCCAGTGGATGGCGGCCAAAGGCTACGTGGTGCTGTTCACGAACCCGCGCGGGAGCACGTCCTATGGACAGGAATTCGGCAACATCATCCAGTACCACTACCCCGGCGACGACTACAAAGACCTCATGGCCGGCGTCGACGAAGTGCTGAAGAAGGGTTACGTGGACGCGAGTCGTCTCGGCGTCACGGGCGGCAGCGGTGGCGGACTTCTCACCAACTGGACGATTACGCAGACGCAGCGCTTCAAGGCGGCCGTGGCCCAGCGCGACATCGCGGACTGGTACGGCTTCTGGTTCACCGCCGATTTCACGCTGTTCCAGCCGACGTGGTTCCACAAGGCGCCCTGGGAGGACCCGCAGGACTTCGCGGCGCGATCGCCGATCACGCACGTCGCCAACGTCACGACGCCGCTGATGCTCGTCCTCGGCGACGCCGACTATCGCACGCCGCCTGCCGACGGCGGCGAAATGATGTTCCGCGCGCTCAAGTACCGGAAGGTGCCGACGGTGATGGTCCGGTTTCCGCGCGAGACGCACGAGCTCTCGCGCTCCGGCGAGCCGTGGCATCGCGTCGAACGCCTCCAGCACATCGTCGGCTGGATGGATCAGTGGCTGATGGGAAAGAAGAATGCGGCGTATTCGACGCCGTGACATTCCCTTCCCGCCTGTCCGGCCCTTCATGCCTTTCATCCTCTATTCGCGCCTTCGAGCATTTCTCGCGAACTGGCGTCCTCGCCAGCTCGTATCGTCTGGTCAGGAGGGATTGATGATCAGCATGCAACGCGAGATTGGAGCGACGATCGTGCTGGCGGCGGTGTTGTTTGCGCCGGCATTCATCAGCGGGCAGGGACGCGGCGCGCAGCCGCCGGCAGGAGGATTTCCAGATCTCGTCGGCGCGCTCAAGGCCACGTCCGGCGTCGTGGGTGTCGAGACGGCACGGACGTCCAGCGGCAAACAGGTGATCTTTGCCTGGTTCGAGAACAAGAAGGCCGCGCTGACGTGGTACTACAGCGACACGCACATGAAGCTGGTGAAGGGCTTTGCGCCTGGGGCGCCGCCGCGCACGCCCATGGCCGACGTGCCCGATGACGGCCAACCCGTGCTCGCGATCGCCTCGCTGACGTTGACGGGTCCGCCAACAGGAGACGTGGCAGCGCTGCCGGTTTCGCAGATCGCGATTGAATTGTATCGCCCTCTGCCCGGCGGCCTGGCGGCAGGCGGCCGCTTCGCGCCTGAGGCGTTGAAGGTTCCCGGACTGCAGACGGTCACCTTGCCCATCTCCCCCAAGGACGAGCAATAGCGGACATCTCGTGGGCGAACGGCGGCATATAATCGCCGCCGTTCATGCCTTTCGATGTCGGGACGCAGCTCGGCGCGTACGAGATCATCGCCCTCATCGGCGAGGGCGGGATGGGGCGCGTGTTTCGCGCGCGCGACACCCGGCTCGGACGCGATGTCGCGCTGAAAGTGCTGCCCGACGCACTGTCGCGGGACGCGGAGCGACTCGCGCGCCTCGAGCGCGAAGCGCAGGTACTCGCGTCGCTCAATCATCCGCATATCGCAGCGATCCATCACCTCGAACAGCGCAGCGGCGCGTCAATCCTTGTGATGGAATTCGTACCCGGCCTGACGTTGGCCGAGCGGATCGCCTCCGGCCCGTTGCCATTCGAGGAGGCACAGCCGATCGCGATCCAGATCGCCCGCGCGCTCGAAGCGGCGCACGCGAAAGGGATCATCCACCGCGATCTGAAGCCGGCGAACATCAAGATCACGCCGGCCGGACAGGTGAAGCTTCTCGATTTCGGTTTGGCGAAGGCACTCAGCAGCGACGCGGCCGGGCAGGCCCCTGGAGATGTCGCAAACCTCTCGCACTCGCCCACCATGGTTGCCGGCACGCTCGCCGGAGTCATTCTTGGGACGGCCGCCTACATGAGCCCTGAACAGGCGCGCGGCCACCGGGTGGATGCACAGACGGACATCTGGGCCTTCGGCTGCGTGCTCTTCGAAATGCTCACGGGCAGAACGGCATTCACCGGCGCGACAGTCACCGACATTCTGGCGGCGGTCGTGCGCGGCGAACCTGACTGGAGCGCGTTGCCGGCGGACCTGCCGCCCACGGCGCGATCGCTCCTCCGCCGGTGTTTGAGCAAAGATCCGGCGCAGCGTCTGCACCACATCGCGGATGCCCGTATCGAGCTCGAAGCGGCGTACGCGAACCCGGGCGCAGCGATCGCTTCCACGTCATCACCCTCGCGGCGTGCTCTCCGTGTCGCCTGGTTGTCGGCGGCAGTTCTCGCCGTCGTCGCGGCGGCGGCTCTCATGCTTGCGGTGCGTCCAGGTCCAACTGCCGCGGAGATGCGCGTCGAAATCGTGACGCCGCCCACAACAGATCCGCTATCGTTCGCGATTTCGCCGGATGGGCGTCAGATCGTCTTCGTCGCGAGCAAGGACGGCGTGCCGCGGCTGTGGCGGCGTTCGCTTGACGCCACCGCAGCGGAACCGCTACCGGGCACCGACGAAGCGAGTTACCCCTTCTGGTCGCCGGATAGTCGGTCCGTCGGATTCTTCTCGGGCGGACTGAAGCGGACCGACCTTGGCGGGGGTTCGCCGTTGACCCTCGCGACTGCGCCGCCCGGCATGGGCGGCACCTGGGGCCCGGACGGAACGCTCCTGTTCGCGCCGACACTTGGAAGCCCGGTGCTGCGAGTGCCCGCGTCCGGCGGCGATAAAGTGCCCGTGACGAAGCTCGCCCCGAAAGAGACGGGCCACCGTTTTCCGTGGCTTCTTCCCGACGGCCGACGATTCCTCCTTTTTGTCGAGGGATCCGAGGATGTCAGAGGCATCCACCTGGCCTCGCTCGATTCAACAGACAGGAAACGGCTGATGCCCGCCGAGACAGCTGCCGCGTACCTGCCACCCGGCTGGCTCGTGTTCGTACGGCAAGGGACGCTCGTCGCCCGTCGCTTCGATACGGCACGTGGAGCGCTCAGCGGCGAATCCGTGGTGCTGGCCGATCCGGTCGGCTCGAATAACTTCGACTTCGGCGCGTTTTCGGTCGCGGCAACAGGAACGGTGGCGTACCGCACCAATACGAATGCACGGCATCAGTTGACCTGGTTTGATCGATCGGGGCGGGCCGTCGGCACCCTCGGGTCGTCCGACGTCAACAATCTAATCGATCCCGAGCTGTCGCCGGATGGGCGGCGCGTTGCCGTGGCCCGCACCGTCCAGGGAAACACCGACATCTGGATCATGGACGACGCACGCATGGTCCGCTTGACGACGGATCCAGCGCTCGATCAGATGGCGTTCTGGTCGCCTGATGGAAGCCAGATTGCGTTCTCGTCGGCCCGCAAAGGTCTTCCCAATCTGTACGTGAAAGCGTCGAACGGCGCCGGCACCGAGGAGCTCGCATTCGAATCGCCGGTGCCGAAAATGTTCGCGGACTGGTCGCGGGACGGCCGCTTCATGTTGTTCTTTCAGATACTGCCGAAAACCGGTCCGGATATCTGGGTGCGACCACTGCAGGGCGATCAGAAGCCGTGGGCGTTTCTGGATTCACGGTTTGTAGAGCTCTGGCCCCGTTTTTCGCCTGACGGGCGATGGGTGACGTATCAGTCGGATGAATCGGGACAGAACGAAATCTACGTCCGGCCCTTCCCAGGACCTGGCGCACCAGTGCAAATCTCGATTGCGGGCGGCAACCACCCGCGGTGGGCGCGCAACAGCGCGGAGATCTATTACCTCGCGGCCGACGGCACGCTGATGGCGGCGCGGGTCACGATCAAGAACGGAGTTTTGGAGGCCGGCACGCCGGTAGCGCTCTTCAAATCTCGTATCGTGGGGCGCGGGCAAAACGTCGTGGGCCGGCGGTATCAGTACGACGTCGCACCCGACGGCCGGTTCCTGATCAATGTCGAGGCAGAGGACGCCGCGACGTCGCCGATTGGTCTTCTTCTGAACTGGAAACCGCCCGCGGCGGTCAAGTAGGGGCCGTTCGTCCGCTCGTTGCCCCCGTCCGTCGCTGAACGCCCCTTTCCCACGGGCGGTCGAACTACGGTAGTCGGGAGGGACGATATGAGGATGATGGCGTGGCTCCTGGCGGTCGGCCTGACGGCCTCGACACAGAACGCACCCAACCTCGACGCGCGATTCGACATGACGGTGCGCACCGATTTCTTTGCCGGGTTCGCCGGCGACGAGGCGCGCCTGAAGAAGGGGATGGACGCGTGCGAACAGACGCTCGCGGCGAATCCGAAGCACGCCGAAGCGCTCGTGTGGCACGGCTCGGGCCTGGCGTTCCAGGCGGGCATGGCGTTTCAAAAAGGCGACACGCAGACCGGTTTCGAGCTCTGGACGCGCGGGATGAGCGAGATGGACACCGCAGTCGCCCTCGCACCGGAAAACGTCGGCGTGCTGATTCCGCGCGGCGCCGTGCTGTTTCAAGCGTCGCGGAACATGCAGCCGCAGATGGCCAAACAGCTGATCGAGAAGGCCGTCGGCGATTACGAGACGACGCTCGCCATCCAGACCGCCGCGGGATCGTTCGACACGCTCGGCGACCATCCGAAAGGCGAGCTGTTGTTCGGGCTGGCCGAAGGCTACAGCCGTCTCGGCCAGCCGGAGAAGGCGCGGATCTACTTCGAGCGGCTCACCAAAGACGCTCCGGGATCGGGACAGGCTCCCCGAGCCAAGGAGTGGCTGGCTACGGGCACGCTGCCGAAAGGTACCCCGCTTGGGTGCGTCGGCTGCCACAAGTAGGTCGGGTAGGTCACGTGGGTCAGGTGGGTCACGTGGGTCAGGTGGGTCAGGCAGGTTGACGCACACGGGCCATTACTGGCTGCGGACGGCCGTCGCGTATCTCGCGGCGGCTGTCGTCGTCACGCTCGTGTACAGCGGCGTAGGCCTTCACACGCCGTGGCGTCATGCTGCAACGGCCTTTGCCGTCTCGCTCACCTTTGCGTGCTGCATCGGTGCCCCCTCGTCGTGGATCATGCCCCGGCTGGGCGCGCGACTCCACGACCGTGTCCGCCCGATCACGTACTGGTGCGCGATGATTGCCGCGCTGCTGGGGATCGCCATCGCGGGCAGCGTCGTCGCCATCGGCCTGCTCATCGCGATCGGCTACATTCCCGCCCGCGCGTTTGACGCCTGGTTCCTCGGCTCCCTGAAGATCTCGATCGTCGCGACGCTCACCTTCGGCGTGTTCGCGACCGCGTACGAAACCATGCGCGCGCGTCTCGACGCGACAACCGTGGCGCTCCGCACCAAGGAGCGCGACGAGGCCGACGCGCGACGGAGCGCCGCCGAGGCACAACTCGCGTCGCTCGAGTCCCGCGTCCATCCGCACTTCTTCTTCAACACGCTCAATTCGATCGCCTCGCTGGTGCACGACGATCCCTCCGCGGCCGAGCGCATGACGACGCAGCTTGCCGCGCTGATGCGATCGTCGCTCGATCACGACGCGCCGCTCATCACCATCGACGACGAGCTCCGCGTCGTGCGCGCCTACCTCGAGATCGAGCGCGTGCGTTTCGGCGATCGATTGCGCTACAACATTCACATCGGCGGCGGGGCCGGCGCCGTGCGGGTGCCGAGACTGGCCGTGCAGACCCTCGTCGAGAACAGCGTCAAGTACGCCGTCTCGCCGCGCCGCGAGGGAGCGTCGATCGCCGTTCGCGCCGCCGCCGACAACGGCCGGGCGCGCGTCGAGATCGAGGATGACGGCCCGGGTTTCGATACGTCGGTCGTGCCGGAGGGGCACGGTCTCGCGCTCGTCCGCTCGCGGCTTGCGATGACCTTCGGCGACCGCGCATCGCTCACCATCGAGAGTCATCCGGGCCGTACGACGGTTGTGATGGACGTGCCGGCGTAATCGCCCGTCCAGAAGTGGCGCAGGGTTTCAGCCGTGCGAAGCACCCGCGCTCGCAGCCCTGAGGGCTGCGCCACCTGTGTGGAGTCTTGATCATGCTTCGAGCGTTTGTGTTGGACGATGAGCGGCTGGCGGTACAGCGCCTCAGGCGGATGCTCGAATCGACCGGCCGTGTGGAGGTCGCCGGGAGCGCGACCGATCCCGACGCGGCGCTGGCCTTCCTCCGAAGCCACGAGGTCGACGTCCTCTTCCTCGACATCCAGATGCCCGGCATGAGCGGCTTCGAGCTGATCGATCGGCTCGAACGCGCCGTGTCAGTGGTGTTCACGACTGCCTACGATCAATATGCCCTGAACGCGTTCGAGGTGAACTCAGTCGACTACCTTCTGAAACCGATCGAGCCCGAGCGGCTCGATCGCGCGCTGGACAAGGTGGAGCGATTCGCCGGTCAGCCGCGGCCGGATGTTCGAGCGCTGGCGCGTGAGCTCGCCGCGGAGCTTGCCGGCCTGTCGGGGACAGGCCTCGATCGGAAATCAGGTCCAGACTCTACGGCGACAGGTCTCGGTCAGAAGCCCGCGCGAGACCTGTCCCCGCTGCTGCGCGTGGCCTCACGCGTCGGCGAGCGGACGACCGTGCTCGACGTGGCGCGCATCTCCCATTTCTTCGCGCAGGACAAGCTCACCTTCGCCATCTCCGGCGGCCGCGAGCACATCGTCGATTTCACGCTTGCACAGCTCGAGGAGCGGCTGGATCCGCGCCGGTTCGCACGGATTCATCGCGCGACCATCGTCAACGTCGCGTTCGTGCACGAGCTCTATCCGGGAGTCGAAGGCGTGGTCGTTCGTTTGAAGGACGAGAAGAAGACCGAGCTCAGCGTCTCCCGCGATCGGGTGCGCGAGCTGAAGGAGCGGTTGGGAATCTGAGTCCCACCTGCCGCGCTTGCCCATTCGGCCCGTGATCCTGCCCCTTCGCTGCACACAGTTGCCCACTCCCTGAAACTGTAATTCAAACAAGCCGTTTGTCCTCTAAGATTTAGCCTATGCACAAGCCTATCAAGTACGCCGAAAAAGGGCTCTCGATTGCAGCCAATGGCGCGTGGGTGGTGTTCAACGGATTGAACAAGATCGCGCAGAACCCATCGTTCACGCCGAAATGGTCGGACAAGCCGCTCCTCAAGTCGTACGAGAAGACCAAGCCGCCGCTGGGGTGGCCGCGCGAGACCGACTCGCTCTGCCCCACGTGCACGCGCGAGGCGCGGCAGGCGATTCTCGACGGCAAGAAAGACGTGAGCGTCCTCCTCAACGAAAAAGTCGGCGAGATCAAGGCGACCATTCTCGAGCGCGACGGCAAGATCCTGATGGTGAAGGATTGCCCGATTCACGGCCACTTCGAGGACGTGATGGCGATCGACACCGACTTCTTCAAGCACCTCGAGGATGTGTTCCCCGGGCGCGACATTCGCGCGCACAGCGACGAGAAGCTGCACAACCACGGCAGCAGCACGATCAAGCACGGACGCGGATCGGTGCTGACGGTCGACCTGACGAACCGCTGCAACATGATGTGCGACCCGTGCTTCATGGACGCGAACCAGGTGGGGTTCGTCCACGAGCTCACGTGGGACGACATCAGGACGGTGCTCGACAACGCGATTACCATCAAGCCGCGCCGGCAGATGTCGGTGCAGTTCTCGGGCGGCGAGCCGACGATTTCGCCGTACTTCCTCGACGCGGTGCGCTACGCGCGCAAGGTCGGCTACAACAGCGTGCAGGCGGCGACCAATGGCATCGAGTTCGCCAAGGATCCGGCGTTCGCCAAGGCGGCGGCTGAAGCCGGGCTCCGCTACGCCTACCTGCAGTTCGACGGCATCGGCAATGCGGCCAACTCGCACCGGCGCGTGGGCAACCTCTTCGACGTGAAGCTGCGCGCGATCGAGAACCTCTACAGCGCCGGCGTCGACATCGTGCCGGTCGTCACCATCGTCAACGGCGTGAACAACGAGCAGGTCGGCCGCATCATCGAGTTCGCGCTCGACAACCCGAAGAAGATCAACTTCCTGTCGTTCCAGCCGGTGAGCTTCACCGGCCGCGATGAGGAGGTGACGCCCGAGCGGCGGGCGGCGCAGCGCTACACGCTGTCGCACCTCGCGCACGACGTGAAGAACCAGACCGGCATCGGCGAGCCGGTGCGCGACTGGTTCCCGATTTCCTTCATGGGCAGCTTCACCGATTGGGCCGACGTGACGCACGGCGCCGAGAAGGAGTTCGGTCAGCTCACCTGCGGCTGCCACCCGAACTGCGGCATCGGCATGGCGGTGATGATCGACAAGGAAACCAAGGAAGCGGTGCCGGTCACGAAGTTCCTCAAGGCCGAACAGCTCGCGAAGGACGTGCAGGCCGTGACCGACGCGGGGCGCGGGCGCTTCCTGTCGGTCTTCGGCATGGCGCTCGCGCTGGTGCGCAATTACGACTCGTTCAATTCGCCGACGCACTTCAAGCTGACCGACCTGCTGAAGAAGTTCGACAAGACGTTCGGCGCGACCAAGTCGGCCGAGAAGGGCAAGTACGGCAGGGTCGAAGGCGACCGGACGATGGACGACATCGCGAAGCGGCGCGCGGACCGCTGGAACTTCCTGTTCATCGCGGGCATGTGGTTCCAGGATCTGTTCAATTACGACTTCCGCCGCACCGAGATGTGCATCATCCCGTACGCCACGCAGCAGGGCGAAATCTCCTTCTGCGCGTACAACACCGGCATCGGCTGGCGCAACATCATCGAGAAGATGCACATGACGGCGACGCTCACGAAGTGGTACGAAGAACACGGCCGCCACGAGATCTTCGCCGGCGGCAAGAAAGTGGACCTCCCGTCGACGGCCCACTCGCTGAAGCTGAACGAAGCAGCGGTTCGCGCCGGGGCGCAGACCGACCTCGACGACCTGGGCATCGCGAAGAACGCGCGCGAAGAAAAGTTGGCGGCGCGGAAGCACAAGGCCGAAGACGACGCCGCGGCCGAAGCGGCGCGCAACGCCGAGATGGCCAAGCTGTATCGGCAGCACGTGCTCAAGGAGCAGCCGACGCTGCAGATTCAGGGACTGGGCGGCAAGAAAAAGGCGTCGGAGCCTGCGGAAGTGCTGCACAAGCCGACGGTCTAGGTCTGGGGTGCTGGGGTGCTGGGTGCTGGGTGCTGGGTGCTGGGTGCTGGGTGCTAGCCGCTAGTAATTAGCCGCTTTACGCTGCCGGCCTTCTTGCCACCCCCGCTGGGAGCGCGCATAATCCTCATCCACCTGCCTGATGTCGCTGACTGCCGGCGCCCGTCTCGGCCCGTATGAAATCATCGCGCTGCTGGGTCGAGGCGGCATGGGCGAGGTTTACCGCGCGACCGATACGCGAGTCGGCCGCACCGTGGCGGTCAAGGTCCTGCCGGCCGAAGCCGCAGCGCAACCCGAGCGGCGGCAGCGGTTCGAGCGAGAAGCGCGAGCGGTCGCGCGGCTGAATCATCCCCACATCTGCACGCTGTTCGATGTCGGCCAGCACCAGGGCATCGAGTTCCTGGTCATGGAATACCTCGACGGCGAGACGCTGGCCGCGCGGCTCACCCGGGGCCCGCTGCCGCTCGACGAAGCGCTGAAGCACTCGATCGCGCTGGCCCAGGCGCTGGCGCGCGCACATCGCGAGGGCATTACTCACCGCGACCTCAAGCCAAGCAACGTGATGATCACCGAGTCGGGCGTCAAGCTGCTCGACTTCGGGCTCGCGAAACTGCGCGAGCGCTCGGACGGCACGGCGTCGCTCGCCGTGCTCGACGACCAGTCGACCGGCGCGGCGATCAGTCCCGAGGGCACGCTCATCGGCACGATCGCGTACATGTCGCCCGAGCAGCTCGAAGGCAAGATGGTGGACGCGCGCACGGACATCTACGCGCTCGGCCTGATCCTGTACGAGATGATCAGCGGACAGCGTGCCTTCTCGAAGAGCAGCCAGGCCGGCCTGATCGCCTCGATCCTCACGGAGGATCCTCCTCCGCTCACGTCGCGCCGGCCCGACACACCGGCAGCGGTCGAACGCATCGTCCACACGGCGCTGGCGAAGCAGCCGGACAAGCGCTGGCAGGACGCCGGCGATTTCGCGCGCGAGCTCTCGTGGGCCGCTACGGGATCGCACACGACGACGGAAGGGACGGCGCTGCGGCCAGCGTCGAAGCGCCTGCAGCTCTGGTGGATTCCCGCCGCGGCGGTGATCGCCATTGTCGCGACGATCGCCACGCCGGCGCTGATCCGGACCCGTACGCCACCTGTCGATCGGCGGAGTCTCGTGATTCTCCCGTGCCGCGCGGGTGACGACGCGGTCGCGCAGGCGTACTGCGATGGCCTGACCGACACCCTCAGCGCGAAGATGACGCCTCTGGCGCTTGCAAGTGGGACGCAAATCACATCCACGCACGAAGTGCGGCAGCGCGGCGTGCACGACGCCGCCCAGGCGCGCCGCGAGTTCGGCGCAACGCTGATTCTCGAAGGCGGCATTCTCCACGCCGCGAATGCATTGCGCGTGAACTACGTGCTCGTTGACGCCGTGACGCTCCGCCAGATCGACGCGTTCTCGGCCACTGTGGCAACCGGCGATCCGTTTGCGCTGCAGGATCGCGTGGCCACATGGGCCGCTGAAGTTCTGGCGCTGAAGCTCAACGCCGGCGAGCGTCAGACGCTCACCGCAGGTGGCACCCGTGCGCCCGGCGCCCTGGAGCTGTACCTGCAAGGTCGGGGTTATCTGCTGGATTTCCAGAAACCGGGATACGTCGATCTCGCCATCGATGCCTTGAACCGCGCCATCGCGCAGGACTCACAGTACGCGATCGCGCACGCGGAGCTCGGACGGGCGTTCTGGCGAAAGTACGAAGCGTCTCGCGACACGAGCTGGGTGCCGCGGGCGCAGGCGTCCTGTGCGCAGGCGATTGCCCTCGACCCGGCATTGTCGGCGCCGCACGTCTGCCAGGGAACCGTCGCGCTGGGCACGGGGCAGATCGCCGACGCGGAGCGTGAATTTCAGCAAGCCATCGATCGCGAGCCGACGAGCGATGAAGCGACGCTCGGGCTGGCCCGCGCGCAGGCGCGGCGCGGCGCCACGGCGGAGGCGGAAGCAACCTACCAGCGCGCCATCGCACTGCGCCCCGAATACTGGGCGACGCACGTCTGGCTCGGCACGTTCTATCGCGAGCACGGCCGATACGTAGAGGCCGTGCAGCGCTACGAGCTGGCGTTGCAGCTGACACCGGACAACGCGCGCGTGTATTACATCCTGGGTGGGCTCTACGGATCCATCGGCCGATACGACGACGCCATCGCCGCATGCCGGAAATCGGCGGAGCTCGTGCCGAGCTGGGACGCCTACTCCAACTGGGGGATGACGCTCTTTCGGCTCCGCCGTTTCACTGAAGCGGTCGCCAAGCTGGAGCAAGCGCGGCGTATTGGACCGGACACCTACCGGCTCGTCGGGAATCTCGCGCGCGCCTACTACTACGCCGGCAAGCGTACCGAGGCGCTCGCACAGTACGCCCGCGCCATTGCGCTCGCCGAAGAAGCCTTGGCGATCGACCCGAACGACGTCGAAGCGCGCGTCAGCGTCGCCGACTTCTACGCAAAGTCCGGCGATCGGACCAAGGCCATCGGTCACGTAGCCAGGCTTCCCGCGAACCTTGCCGACCCGCATGTGCTGCTGTTCGGCGCATTCGTGTTCGTCGATCTCGGCGATCGTGGCGCCGCGTTCGACTGGTTGGAACGGGCCGCTCGCAATGGCCTCGCCCCCAATGAGCTGTCGGAATGGATTGACCTGGATCCGGTGAAGGACGATCCGCGATTCGCGGCCTTGCCGGCCAGGTGATGACAGGAAGGAGTCGCGTATGTTTGTAACCGGAAAGGATCTGTCCCCCGGGCCAATGCTCGTGAATCCCGAGAAAGGGGTTCATATCATACGGCTGTTCATCGACACCTCTGCGGGCGGGCCGGGCGGCGCGGCCGGCGCGGCTCCCCCGTCAGCTGGCGGTCCGCCCGTCGCAAAAAACATCGGCGCGCCCCGTCCGACCGACATTCTCGTGTTCGACCACGAGCCCTGGCACTTTGCCGGCGGCGGGCTGAAACGCCATCCGCAGGTACACATCGACCACCCGGAAACGATTCTGAACCTCTCGATAGGGCATCAGGAAAAGGTGGTCTGGTGGAGTGCGGAACAGTTCGCAATCCTGGAAGTGAATCCGTCTCATCACGATCCAAATCCTGGCCCGTATCCCTTCGAGGTTCCGCCGGTGACAGAGGAGTCGCGAGACGTGAACGGGCGAAAGATTTTCATCTCGCGCTCGACGGTGCCAAAAGTCGCCGCGATGAACCACCGCTACAAGATCAAGTTCTCGATCGGCGGAGAGATCATCGATCCGGACATGTCATGCAACCCCTGAACGATGGACCGGTCCGGAAGCCGCGTCGGGAATCGCTTGAAGATTCCGTGGCGTGGGCTTTCGGGCCGCATCTGCCATTCGGCCGAAGTGGAAGCGCGGGCCTTTCCGCCTTCGCTGAAGCTCCGGCGGACCGCCGAAGCCTTGGCGGAGCCTGGGCAGGCCCGCGTAGTCGTCATCGCGCCGCAACAGCCGCGACGACTTCGATCTCCAGCATGAACTCCGGCCGCGCGAGCCGCACAACCTGCACCAGCGTGCTTGCCGGCGTCGTCTCGCCGAAATACCGGGCGCGGACTTCGCGAACGGCCGGCGCCTTGTCCATCTCCGTGATGTAGGTATTCATCTTGACGACGTCCGCGAATGTCGCACCGGCTGCCGTCAACGCCGACTGAAGATTCTTGAATACCTGTTCGGCCTGCGCCTTCATGTCGCCGGCGCCGACGATGTTGCCGTCCTTGTCGAGGGCGATCTGGCCGGAGATGTACACAATCTTCGCCGGCCCGCTGACTTCGACAATGTGCGTGTAACCCGTTGGCTTCGAGAGCGCGGGGGGATTCGTTCGCTTCACCTGCGATCCGCGCTGCTGTGCAAACGCAATTGCTGGAAGCAGGATGAAAAGAACGGCGACGGCATTTCGCATTGCAGTCTTCCAACCTACCTGACCTACCTGACCTACCCGACCCGCCCGACCTATCCGCCCCTCCCGCCTCTTCTGCCCGTCCCGCCCGTCCTGCCGGCTTTGGGCGGCGGAGCGGGCCGATACTCGACCATCACGTTGCTGACAACGGCAATCGGCCGGCCCGACTGCGAATAGGTGTTGATGCCCTCGCGCGTTTCGACGGTCAGCTTTTCGCCGAGGAGGCTCACTTGATCTTCGCCTTCTGGAATCACAACCGTGGCGGCTTCGTTGCCGGTTGGCGCGACGGCTTTCACGCCGCCGGGCCCGGCGCCACCGCCGACACGGTCCACCAGATCCGTCGCGGTCCGGAATTCGTTCTGCACCACCGCCCGGCTGAGCAGCGTGTTGTCCATCGTCAGCGCACCGATCGTGGCGGTGTACTTCGCATACGCTCGACGCGCCTTGACCTGCTCCTCGGAATAGAGATGAAGGTTGTGGAGATCGAAGGTGAGCGTGGCCGGACCCTTGTGCGCCGGCAATTTGATGAGCGCGCCGCCGGCCGGATCGCGGCCGGCGAGAATCTCGCAGAACGATAACTTTGTCCTGACGCCGACGCCGAGCGGCGCGGGACACGTGACGTCGGCCGCGATCTTCTTGAGTGCAGCGGCTGGCGGCGCCGGCGGCTTTCGCGCCGGCTTGCGCGTTTGCGCCGATACCGGCAGGACCAGCAGCAGGATCAACGCGATCGTCCGCATGTCTCAGTATAGTACGCCGCTCACATTTTCAGATGCGCGTCGAAGAATTGTTCGACCCGATGCCACGCGTCGCGCAGGACGTGCTCGCGCGTGAAGTAATGAAATTCGCCGGGATATGTCATGAACGACACGAGGTCGCCCTTCCCCTTTTTGAGCAGCTCATCCATCAAACGTACGGAATGAAGGTACGGAACGTTGACATCCGATGTGCCATGCAGCACCAGCAGTGGACGCTCGAGCCGATCGACATGCGCGAGCGGTGACGCCTTCGCGTACACCTGTGGATTCTGATCAGGCGTGCCGATGCGACTCGCCGTCCAGCCGCCGTGATACGGGTCCTCGTAATACATCTCGTAGTCGACGACTCCGGCAACGTCGACGGCGGCACGAAACAGCTTCGGCTGGTCGGTCACGGCAATCAGCGTGAAGAAACCGCCGTAACTCAGGCCCCAGACGCCAACGCGATCCATGTCCACGTACGGCAGCGTCTTCAGGTAGCTGGCCGCCATCCAGGCGTCTTTGGCGTCGTTGCCGCCGACGTCCATGTGAACGGCGGTGCGCCAGTCGCGGCCGTAGCCGATGCTGCCGCGATAGTCGGGGGCGATGACCACGTAGCCCTTCTGCAGCAGGTATTGATGAAAGCTGTAATAGACGGCGTAATTGCGCTGGACATGCCAGCCGTCGTAGTTCTGGTTCACGCCGTCGCCATGAATCCACACAATGGCCGGGTGCTTCTTCGAGCGGTCCAGATTCTTCGGCACGAACAGCCAGGCCGGCACCGGCTGACCGTCGGGCCCGGCGTAGTGGACCATCTCCGGCTCGACGAAACGTGACCGCTCGACGCTGGCGGGCATCGAGTCCGTCACGCGGCGCGAGATGCCGAATACCTGGCCAATCATGCGCGGGGCCGGCACGTCGACAACGTACAGGTCCGCAGAATTGTGTGGATCGGTGTGTTGGTACAGGAGACGCGTGCCGTCGGGAGACCATTGCGGCGCGATGTTCGTGCCGCGATCGTTGGTGATCCTGGCGATGGTCGCATGCTTCGGATCGGTGCCAATCGTCGCGACGTAGAGATGACGCGTACCATAGTGGTCCGGCTCGTTCGCGTCGAAGGCGATCCGCGTGCTGTCGGGCGACCACTGCGGCCGCCATGCCTCGAACTTCCCTTTCGTAATCTGTATGGCATCTCCACCGCTCGGCTGAAGCCTTCGCGCTACATCGGTTGGCGCGGGCAAGACGTAGAGGTGATCCCAGCCGTCGCGGTCGCTGAGGAACGCAATCCACTTGCCATCGGGAGACGGTTGCGCGCTGCCGGCGGCGTCGCCGGTCATGCTCCAGAATCTCGGCTCGACATCTTCATAGAGCAACGTCGCCCGTCCTGTTGCAACATCGACGCTCGACATCGTCCGCCGCTTGAAATCCGGTGACGTGCGTTCCGCGATGAAATGGCGGGCATCGAGCCAGCGGCGGGCGCCAAACCCACCGGCCGGCATCGCCACGGGCGGACCGCCCGCCACCGGCACGGCATGCGTCTGTGCCGGCACATTTTCCGTGATCGTGTAGATGATTTTCGCGCCTGAATACGCGGGCGTCTGCTCGTGCCGGACCGGCCCGCCCCCAACCGCGTACAAGACGTACGCTGAGTCGGGCGACCAGCTGACGGCGCCAATGCGGTTGTCGTGCGCAGCGAGTTTCGACTCGCGGCCGTCTGCGATCGTCCGCATCCACAGCTCATTGCCGCGTGCAGATGCGATGCGCGCGCCATCGGGCGAGGCCACGCCGTCTGCGGCGCCATTCCCGCGACCGACGTTTCCTCCCCGCCCTCGTCCTGTGCCCGGAGCCGCATCCGACAGCGCCCTCGGTGGATGCCCGTCGAGATCCGACACGTACCGCGTGGCCACGCCGGCGCGATCCCACGTGAACGTCACCTGCCGGCCATCCGCCGACCAGCCGGCATTGGATGGATGGCGAATGTCGATGAGGTTGTCGATCGTGAGCGCGCCGCCGGCGTCTGCCGGAGGCGACGGGACCGCCGAATTGAGCCCGGCTGTGAGAGTCACGATGGCTACCAGGGTGACTGGACGTCTCATGAACGCCTCCTCGGAAGCTGACAGCTGAAAGCTGACAGCTGAGAGCTACAGCGAAGAAGCAGTATACCGAACACCGCAAATCCAACTTTTCGAACAGCGCTCCCACGGACGAGGCGGACACGCAAAAACCGGATGGCGACTGCATCGTCGCTTTGTTACAGTGCATTCGGCTGAGGGATCGGCCCGATGACGCCGCCAACAGCGACATTCGGTCAGGAGGACGCACATGAAATGGTTTGTGAGTTTTCTCGCGGTGCTCGGGCTCTTCGGCACTGCGGCGCCAGCGCTCGCGCAGGTGCAGACGGGCAGCATCCTCGTCAAGGCCGTCGACGAGCAAGGCGCAGTCGCGCCAGGCGTGACCGTCACGATCAGCAGTCCGGTGCTGGTCGCCGGCTCGATGACGGGTGTCACCGATAGCGGCGGCGTTTACCGTTTCCCGTCGCTCGTACCCGGCACCTACGCGATCAAGACGGAGTTGTCGGGTTTCCAGACGATCAACCGGCAGAACATCCTCGTCCTCGTTGGTCAAACGACGCCGGTTGATTTCTTGATGAAGGTGGCGACGCTCGCCGAAAACGTCACTGTCACGGGCGCCTCGCCAACGGTGGACACCACGAGCGCCAACGTCAACGTCAATCTGAGCGAGCAGTTGATCCAGGGCACGCCGGGCGGGCGCGACATCTGGGCGCTCGTCGAAGCGAAGGTGCCGGGCCTGGTGATCAGCCGGCCTGACGTCGGCGGGACGTCGGGCGGCCTGCAGGGCACGTTCAGCGCCCGCGGCACGACCAGCGCACAGAACACGTCGTTTCTGAACGGCGTGAACGTCGGCGACCCGGCGGCGATCGGTGCCGCCGGCTTCTACTACGACATCGACGCGTTCGACGACATCCAGGTGTCGACGGGCGCCCACGACATCACCGTGCCAACCTCCGGCGTGTTCCTGAACATGATCACCAAGACCGGCAGCAGCAAATGGAACGGCAGCACGACGTTCACGTGGACCGGCGACTCGCTGCAGGCGCGCAACGATCACGATGCCACGCTGCAGAAATATGGCTTCCGGCCCGACGGCAACACGTCCGACTTCGTGTCGGACATCAACGTGACCGGAGGCGGGCCGCTCGTGCAGAACAAGCTGCGCTTCTTCGGCTCGTTTCGCGACTGGCGGATCCACCAGAACGTGCCGGTGCAGAACTCGCAGGTCGTCCTCGACCAGACGAACATCACCGACGGTCTCGGCAACTTCACCTGGCAGGCGAACCAGAACAATCGCTTCACCGGCTTCTACTCGCGCCAGCGCTACAGCAAACCGAACCGGCTGCTGAACAACGCGTCGATCACCGTCATCGATTCGACCAGCGACGAAGAGGACATGTTCGATCTCGCGCAGGGTCTGTGGAATTCGGTCCTCGGCAAGAACTTCTTCATCGACGCGCGGCTGGGACTGAACAAGATCCTCTTCCCGACCTATCAGAACGGCGGCAACCAGCAATCGACCACCGACAATGCGACCGGCATCGTGTACGGGAACTTCCCCACCAACACGGTCCGGCACCGCGACCGGGGACAGGCCAACGCAACCGGCCAGTATTATCTCGATCAGGCGCTGGGCGGCCGGCACGAGTTCAAGTTCGGGTTCGACTTCACCCATGCGGTGACGCGCAACGAGACCACTCGGGTCGACGACGTGACGACGACGTACACGACCGCGAGCGGCGCGTTCGTGCCTCAAAACGTGACGCTGTTCGCGACGCCGCAGAACGACGCCGCCGCGTTGAACGTGCTCGCGCTGTTCGCGCAGGACAGCTACAGCGTCCGGCGGCTGACGCTCATCGGCGGCGTCCGGTTCGAACAGCTGGAAGGCTATCTGCCGTCGCAGTCGAGCCCGCCGTCGCGGTTTGCCTCGGCGGGGATTGGCGGCTTCGCCGGCCAGCCGCGCAGCTACGACGAGATCCGCGACGTGGTGAAATGGAACACCACCGGGCCGCGCGTGAGCGCGATCTTCGACGTGACGGGTGACGGCAAGACGGCCGCCAAAGCATCCGCCGGGCGGTATTACTATGTGCTCTCCACCGGCGGCGGGGGCGTCAACAACGTCAACCGCAACGCGAACTACAGCGAACAGTACGTCTGGAACGACAACGGCGATCGCCGGTTTCAGATCGGCGAGCAGTCCGGCACGCCGGTCATCACGGCAGTGTTCAACCCGACAACGGGCCAGATTCTGACGTCGATCGATCCGGAGTTCAGCCGGCCCTATACGGACGAATACACCTTCAGCGTCGATCGCGAGCTGATGGCCAACGTCAAGCTGAGCGCCATCGCGACGTACCGCCGCGAGAAGAACCTCCAGGCGTCGACGAACCCCGACAATCCGTACGACACGCGCCTGACGAGCGCCGTCGACCCGGGGCCTGACGGATTCGTCGGGACGGGCGACGATTCGACTTATGGGTTCTTCCAGCGTCTTTCTGCGGCAAACCGTACCCTGATCACGAACGATCCGAAGGTCCTTCAAACCTACAAGGGTCTGGAGGTCACGCTCACGAAGCGATTCTCGAACCGATGGCAGATGCTGGCCGGCTACACGCTCTCGAAGAACCGCGTCGACGATATCAGCGTCGACACGTCGCCGAACTTCCTGATCAACGCCGACGGCAACATCACCAACACGTCGAACGCGGACCGGCCGAATCAGTTCAAGCTGACGGGGCTATACATCGCGCCGTGGCACGACGTGATCCTGAGCGGAAATTTCACCGCGCAACAGGGGCCTCCGGTGACGCGTCAGATCAGCCGCGCGGTCGGATTCGCGACCAATCAGATCATCAACCTGGAGCCGCTGGGCAATACGCGCATCGGGACGCTCACCAAGATCGATGTGCGCGTCGGGAAGTTGTTCAGATTTGCCAACGGCCGATCGTTCGAAGGGACCGTGGACTTCGACAACCTCACCAATGCCAACACGGTCTGGGGCGTGCGGAACCGGACCGAAGCCACGGCGTTCACCGACCCGACGACCGGCGTCCGGCAGACGCTCACGCAGTTCTTGTCGCCGAGCCAGATTCTCGTCCCGCGGACGGTTGTGTTGCGAGGAGGGTTCAGGTTCTAAGGAGGGATGGTGGGGCGGACCCGTGCCGCCCCATCTGCCCGGAGCGATCAGTCTTCCCCAACGCAGGCGTAATTCGACGCAGTGGGCTCCCGCGCGCCGGGAATCGCGCTGCGCAGCTTGATCAGCTCGAGAAACTCCATCCGCGTCCGCGCATTGTCCCGGAAGGCGCCGAGCATCGCGCTCGTCACGGCGAATGAATTCTGCTTCTCGACGCCGCGCATCGACATGCAGAGGTGCGTTGCTTCCATGACCACCGCTACGCCCAGCGGGGCGACTTTCTCGAGGATCGTGTCGGCAATCTGATTGGTGAGCCGCTCCTGCACCTGCAGGCGCCGCGCGTAGACGTCGACGACGCGCGGGATCTTGCTCAAGCCGATCACTCTGGTGGTCGGAATGTAGGCCACGTGGCACTTGCCGAAAAACGGCAGCAGGTGATGCTCGCACAGACTGTAGAAGTCGATGTCCTTGACGATCACCATCTCGCTATAATCGACCGTAAACAGCGCGTTGTTCAGTATCTGGTCGATGTTGGCGTCATATCCGCTCGTCAGGAACCTGTACGCCTTTTCGACGCGCTTCGGCGTGTCGCGCAGTCCTTCACGGCTCGGATCCTCGCCGAGGTCCGCCAGCAGCTTTCTGATCAGATCCTGCATCGTTCTATTCTATATCCCGGCTCTGGCGACGCCATCGGCGCAGTCTGCGGACCCGCCTTCGCGCGTTACGCGCGTCGGCGAGGCTGACGCGCTGTACGCGGACCGCGCGAACCTTGGCAATGCGCGGGCCGCGGCGAAGCTGTGGGCTGCCGACCTCGCGCGCGATCCCTCGCGCTTCGACACCGCCTGGAAGCTCGCGCGCGCCGATTACTGGCTCGGCGGACATGCGCCGGAATCCGAGCGGCGCGCGTGCCTCGACCAGGGCATCGAGGCGGCGCGAAAGGCTGTCGCCCTGCAGCCGAAGAATCCCGAAGGTCATTTCTGGCTCGCCGCCAACATGGGAGCGCTTGCCGAATCGGCAGGACTTCGCATGGGTCTGCGCTACCGCAGACCGGTGAAGGAGGAGCTCGAGACCGTGCTGCGCCTCGACCCGGCGTTTCAGGAGGGCTCGGCCGATCGCGCGCTCGGACGGTGGTATTTCAAAGTGCCGGCACTTCTTGGCGGCAGCCGCAAGCTGGCTGAGCAACATCTGCGGGCCTCGCTGCGCTACAACGAGCAGAGCACCGTGTCGCACTTCTTCCTCGCAGAGCTGCTGCTCGCCCAGGGGCGCACGAGCGAAGGCCGCGCCGAGCTGCAGAAAGTGCTGGCCGCGCCGAGCCATCCGGACTGGACTCCTGAAGACAACGACTTCAAGCAAAAGGCTTCGCGGCTACTTGCAAGCCTCAAGTAGATAAACCCTTCTAGTGACCGGTGTGTTGAGAATACTTACGCCAAGATGCTTCCGTCTTGCGCCATGACGAAGTCAAGTGTCGCCGGAAAGAACGCCCGAACGCCCCCATCATCTACTGAAACTAGAATCCTCAAGTTTCCTCCCTCTCGATCGTCCCAGAGCACCTGAAGTTCGACCGAATAACGTTTGCCAGACGGCCCCAGCACTTCCTTTACTCGGTGTTGATTAACGAGCTCGACGAGTTGCTCTCGCGAAAGCGCGCAATGCTGCGCGATCTCCTGGTCCAGGATAGCTTTGGCTTCATGTGTGTCCATGATTTAGTGGAGCCGATTATTCGATGGGTATCGGGATTCGAATGTTGATCCCACGGCCTGGCACTCCCTTAAAGCCAAACCGTAATCTGAATGTGCGGTTGGCGACCAACAACGTCAGAGGTGTGATGCGCAGGATGAAAGCCGATCTTAACGCGAATCTTGGTGGCGGCACTCGCAGCGCTCGCGCCACTCCCGGCATCCGCGCCGCCGGCCGCAGCAGCGCTGGCACCGGCGCCGATCGCTGGACCGATCCCGATCAATAAAGGATTACACGCGAGCCAAGCCGGAACCTTCCTCGAACTGCAACGAATCATTGCAAGTCCTGAGGGATCGGTCGCGTTCGTCGGCGCATTTCCTAGTAGTACACGCCCGCTCCGTCGTTCTCCCGGCCCGTGAACTGGGTCGCGTTCGTGCTCGCGGTGCCCGATGCCGTCGTCGCGCCGAATGGGTCGTATGAATACGTGGTTCGCACGGTGCCCGATGCATCCGCCAACGCCAACGTACTGCCCAGGGCATCGAGCAAGAGCGTGCTCGTACCGCCTGCGTCCGTCCGCGTGAAGGTTTCGTCGATGTCGAGTCCCGGGAGGAGATTCGCCGTCGGCGTGCCGCCACTCGAGAGCTCCTGCACCAGATTCAGACCGTCGTAGAGGAAGTTGCTGGTGGTCCCGCTGATGGTCTTGCCGCGGGGCCAACCCACACTGTCGTACTGAAAACTCGCGGTTGTACCGCCGCTCAGACTCGTTAGCTGATCGCGTGCGTTCCACGCGTATGTCGTCGTTCCGTCGCTCGTCAGATTGCGGTTCAGGTCGTAGCTGAAGCTGGTGCCACCCCAACTCGTAATCCGGTTCGCCGCATCGTAGGTCGCGCTCGCGAGCGCCGCCGGTACACCGGTCCGCGCCCAACTGCCGCCGATGCTCGTCGGACGTCCCGGGCATCGTATGTATACGTGAGATCGCCCAGCGTCGTCTGGCCCAGCGCGTACGTCAGGCTCGTAAGCCGATTCGCGTTGTCATACCCGTAGGTCGCGACGATAGCGGTCGGAAACGTCAGCGTGCTCCGCCGATCCGCATTGTCGTAGGTCACCGAGACCGTCGCACTGCCCTGCGTGACGGAGGTCAGCCGGTTCGCGTCGTCGTAGCTGTAAGTCACCGCCGCTTGCCCCGCTATGGTCATCGTGGCCCGCCGACTCGTTCATATTTCGGATTCGAGCCGTGATTGTGCGACGCAACATTGACGACGTGAACAGGTGATTTGCCGAACCCACTTAATATGCGGCCGTGGTCGGAGTGCTTGGCGCCATTACCTTAATGGCCAGCTACCTACCGCGCGCCGCGCCGCGCACATGGATCCGATCGCCGTACTTCGCGCGGAGTAGGCTGTACAGGAGCCATCCCGCAGGGCCGAACAGGAACGTCAGCACGAGGCATGGCACAACCGCGAGATGCGGGATGCTGCGCTCCTGCGCATCGCGCACTTCCCAGCTGCCAACGAACAGGTCGAACGCAAGGTAATGGATCCAGCCCGCCAGCAGCAGCCAGGGCTGGGTGAAGAGCGTCATCACATCCGGCAGCGACGAAAACCCGCCCGCGCTGCCCTTCCAGCGCGTCGCCAGGATCGCGATGTACATCGCCGCGAAGATGCTCGGAACGACCTGCGCCGCCAGCGTCCTCGACGCCCAACGCTGCCGCGGCAGTGCGATCAGCAGTATCCAGGCGGCAAGCGCCAGCGCATTGGCGAACGAAAAGATCTGATTCGGTGTCATGCATCACCTCCCGGGCCGACACACGGATCGGCCGCTACAGTGCGGCTCAGGGCTCCAGCCCCTACAGCGCGTGGGGGCGGACCCGCGTGTCCGCCCGCGCAAACCCGACGACACGCCCCGTGGCAATTGGTGCAGCTGTGAGGGTGACGACGCCCCACACTGCGAACGTGACGGCAAATGCGGGTGACGGCGCAACGACAGACTCGCCGCTGAGCGCCTGGACAAGCAGCAGCGCAAACAACGCGAAGTAGCTGCCTGCCGCGACGAACGTCAGCCGAACGCGGAGCGCGTCCGACTCGCGGCGTCGGGCCAGCAGCAGCGCGAAGACCGGCAATGCCTGCATGGCATGGAGTCCGAGGAAGTGCGGTACGCGCACGTCGCCGTGCGCCGTGCTCCAGCCTGTGCCCGGCAACCCTGGCCCGCCGTCAGGAGCGCCGACGGTGTGCGCGCCAACGACCGACAAGCGATGGGTCGCGCGCACGTCGGCCAGCTGCGCCGCGGTTGGACGCGTCATGAGGCCTCCGGTCGATGCGCCGATGATCGAAATAATCATCCCGAGGCGGAGGGCCCATCCAAGCGCCACATCGTCGAACCGCTGGCGCCACAGCGCCACCGCGACGGCAGCGCTGGCAAGCATCTGCATCACGATCCCGATTCCCATGACGGCGAACAACGTGGCATCGAGCGGCGTGCCGACATTGAAATGGCTCGTCGTTCCGCGCCACGCCTGAAGAAAGATCACCGCGACCTCGAAGATCAGAATGAGCGCCGACGCCCGGCCGACGATGCGGCGGGTCCGAGACCAGCTCGGGAGGGAGATGAAGATCCAGGCGAGGGTCAGCGCGTAGATTGCCGTCGAGGCGGCGAACTTCGCCGGCTTGAGCCAGGCGGGTGCGCCGGTGATGGTCCGCGGGTCGAGCCACAGCCCGGCCAGCGATGCGGCGAGCGCGGCGAGCATGAGCAGGCCGGTCGCGGTGAGTGGTCGGTCGGTGGTCCAGAGTCGACGTAATGTTGTCATAGTCAACATACGATAGCCGATCCATGTTGACACTGTCAACACCTGCCCTGTACACTGCCGATATGGCCCAGAAACGACGCGCCTATCACCACGGCGACCTCCGCCGGGCGCTGCTCGAGGAGGCGGCCCGCACCATCCGCAAGGACGGGGTCGACGCCGTGACGCTCCGGGCCGTCGGCCACCGGCTGGGCGTGTCGCGGACCGCGCTCTACCGCCATTTCGCGGATAAATCGGCGCTGCTGGCGGCCGTGGCGCGTGAAGGGTTTCAGACGTTCTCGCGCGAGCTGCAGGCAGCCTGGACGCAGGCCGGCGGCGGAGCGCCGGGCTTCAGGGCGATGGGCGCGGCGTATGTGCAGTTTGCCATCGACAACCCCTCGCACTATCGCGTGATGTTCGGCGGGTTCAAGAATCTGTGCGCGCAGGATCCGGATCTCGTGGCCGATGCGGAGGCGTCGTTCAGGGTGCTCGTGGATGCGATCGTCACGCTGCAGCGCGCGGGCGATGTACGCGCCGACGAGCCAGGCGCGCTCGCCAGGTTCATCTGGGCAACCGTTCACGGGATCGCGATGCTCGCGATCGACAGTCAGCTCGGACCGGACCCTTCAGTCGTCGAGGCGCTTGTGCCCTACGCGCTCGAGCGCCTCGCGCGCGCGATCGCCGCCTGACGCATCGCGCTTCGTACTTCGTACTCCGTCCTTCAGCCTTCGTACGTGTAGAATCCCCTTCCGCTCTTGCGCCCAAGCCGTCCGGCCAGCACCATCCTCTTCAGCAGCGGCGGCGGCGCGTACGCGGGCTCGCGGAACTCTTCGAACATGATGTTCGCGATGTAGTACGTCGTGTCTAGGCCGACGAAGTCGAGCAGCGTGAACGGTCCCATCGGGTAGCCGCATCCCAGCTTCATCCCCTTGTCGATGTCCTCGAGCGTACCGAGACCGTTTTCATGCGAGCGGATGGCGTCGAGCAGGTACGGGACGAGCAGCCGGTTCACGATGAAGCCCGGGCGATCGGGCGCCGTGATCGGCTCCTTTCCGAGCGACTGCGCGAAGGCGAACACGGTCTGGTACGTCTCGTCGCTCGTGGTCAACGCGCGGATGACTTCGACGAGCTTCATGATCGGAACGGGGTTGAAGAAGTGCAGGCCGCCGAATCGGTCGGGGCGCTTCGTCGCGGCCGCGAGCTCCGCTATGCACAGCGATGAGGTGTTCGATACGAAAATCGCACGCTCGGCGACGATCTGCTCGAGCGCCGCATACGTCTGACGCTTCTCGTCCAGATTCTCGACGATCGCTTCGACGATGATGTCGCAGTCCTTCAGGGCGTCGAACGTCGTGGCGCCCGACAGATTGCCGAGCGCCGCGGCGCGCGCGTCCGCCGCCACCTTCCCTTTTGCCACGCCATCGTCGAGAAACTTCCTGATTCGACCAAGTCCCTTGTCGAGGAGGATGTGGTCCACCTCTCGAACGATCGTCTTGTAGCCTGCAGCGGCGCTCACCTGGGCAATGCCGGAGCCCATCAATCCGCAGCCCAGGACGCCAACCGTTTTGATCTGCATGTGCCCTCGCGACAGGCCTCAGGGCCTGCACTACACCGTTGGATTCACCACAAAGGACACGAAGGACACGAAGGAAAGGCTAGTCGTTGATAAGTCCTGCTATGTAGTCGCCTGTTTCTCGTGTCCCAAGCGCTCCGCCGATTTCAGCCGTGCCGTTTCCGCTGATCACCGATTCCTTCACCGCCGCCTCGATCGCCGCCGCTTCGACGGTCGCACCGAGGTATTCGAGCATGAGCGCCGCCGACAGAATTGCGCCGACAGGGTTGGCGACGTTCTTCCCCGCGTACTTCGGCGCCGATCCGTGGACCGGCTCGAACATCGACGTGCGGCCGGGATGCAGGTTCCCGGACGCCGCCATGCCGAGGCCACCCTGCAACTGCGCGCCCAGGTCGGTGACGATGTCGCCGAACATGTTGTTGGTGACGATCACCTGGAACTGCGCCGGGTTCTTGATCATCTGCATCGCCAGCGCGTCGATGTACAGGTGCGTCGCATCGATGCCAGGATACTCGCCAGCCAGCTGCCAATAGACGCGCTGCCACAACGCGTGGCCGTGCGTCATGGCGTTGCTTTTGTCGGCCATGCACACACGGGCGAGCCCGTGCGCCTTCGCGTACTCGAAGGCGTGCCTGATAATCCGGTGCACGCCCTTGTAGGTGTTGATGTCCTCCTGCACGGCGATTTCGTCTTCGGTGCCCGCCTTGAACCGTCCGCCGACGTTGACGTACACGCCTTCCGTGTTCTCGCGGAACACCACGAAGTTCAAGTCCTCGGGTCCGCGATTCTTCAACGGGCACAAGCGTTCGTGCAGCAGCCGCACCGGCCGGTAATTGACGTACAGATCGAGCTCGAACCGGGTGCCGAGCAGGATGTCGCGCGCGTGCCGCATGTCGGGGATCCGCGGATCGCCCAACGCACCGATGTAGATCGCGTCGAAGTCGTCGCGCAGCATCGCATAACCATTCGGCGGGAGGCTGATGCCCGTCTGCAGGTAATAGTCGGCGCCGTACGGCAGCATCTCGAGATGGACCGCACGGCCGAATACGTCGCCGGCCGCCCGCAGCACTTTCACGGCTTCGGCGGTGACGTCGACCCCGATCCCGTCGCCGGGAATCACGGCTATGCGCACTATCGCGGTCCTTCGTGCTTGGTGCCAGATCCCCCGTCCGTCCATTGTCCCGAGTCCGTCCTTGGTCCCTGATCCTTTGTCTGCAGGCGCAACAGCGCACCAAGGACCCACGACGAAGCGACGGACCCAGACCGAAGGCCGAAGAACAAAGGCCGAACCCGATACATCGAACAGAACATTGAACTAGATGTCGGCGCTATCGATCTGCGCTCGCTGGAGCTTTCCGCTGAAGTCGACGTAGATCGATTTCCACTCCGAGAAGACATCCAGTGCGGCGGTGCCGGCCTCACGATGGCCGTTCCCGGTGTTCTTCGTTCCGCCGAACGGCAGGTGCACCTCGGCGCCAATGGTCGGCGCGTTGACGTAGAAGATGCCGGTGTCCATGTCGCGCATCGCCGCAAAAGCACGGTTCACATCCCGTGTATAGATCGACGCCGACAGTCCGTAGTCGACGCCGTTCCCGATCGCGACCGCTTCCTCGAACGAGCGGCAAGGAATGACCGCGACCACGGGCCCGAAAATCTCCTCCTGCGCGATCCGCATCGAGGGCGCCACGTCGGCAAAGACCGTCGGTTCGTGGAAAAAGCCTTTCGCATAGGCGCCCTTCGTGAGCGCATGCCCGCCACACGCGATCGTCGCGCCTTCCTCGCGTCCGATCTCGACGTACTTCATGACCGTCTCACGCTGCGCCTCGCTCACCGAGGGGCCCACCTGCGTGTTCGGATCGAGCCCGTCGCCGACGCGCAGGGCGCGCGCCTTCTCGACAAACGCGTCGAGAAATGCCTGGTACACGGCTTCGTGGACGACCACGCGGCTGGCGGCCGTGCAGCGCTGCCCCGTCGTGCCAAAGCCGCCCCACAGACACCCTTCGACCGCGAGCTCGAGGTTCGCATCGTCCATGATCATCACGACGTTCTTGCCGCCCATCTCGAGGTGGACCTTCTTGAACGACGGCGCGGCCGTGTCCGAGACCGTGCGGCCGACCTCGGTCGACCCCGTGAAAGACACCACGCGAATGTCGCCGCTGACGAGCAGCGCGTTGCCGATGTCGCCGCCTCCGCCGGTGACCAGATTCACCACGCCGCGCGGGATGCCGGCTTCCTCGAGGACCTTCACGAAGTTGACGGCCGACAACGGCGTCAGCGTGGCCGGCTTGAAGACAACGGTATTGCCGCACACGAGAGCTGGGATGATCTTCCACGACGGGATGGCCATCGGGAAATTCCAGGGCGTGATGATCGCCGAGACGCCGAGCGGCTGGCGGATCGACATCGCAAACTTGTCGCGAAGCTCCGACGGGACGGTCTGTCCGTACTGCCTGCGGCCCTCCCCGGCCATGAAAAACGTCATGTCGATGGCTTCCTGCACGTCGCCGCGCGTTTCGTCCAGCACCTTCCCCATTTCGCGGGTCATATCGCGCGCGAACATTTCTTTGCGATCGGCCATCAGCTGCGCGGCGCGAAACAACAGCTCGGCGCGCCGCGGTGCGGGCACGAGTCGCCAGCGCTCGTACGCTGCACGCGCAGCATCGATCGCGTGCGCTACATCGGCACGCGTCGACTTCTGAAACACGCCGACAAGATCGTCCGTGTTCGACGGATTCCGATTTTCGAACACATCGCCTGCAACCGAAGGCATCCAGGAACCGTCAATAAAGTTGTGATAAGTCGCCGCTTTCGCTGTCGTGATCGCCATGAGGTGAGAGTGCCGTACTCTGGACGGTCACTGCAACAAACGGCGAAAAGGCTGCACGCACAGCGGTTTATGGCGCAGGTCGATGGAACCTGCCGGGGTCACCTGGAACCGCCGGGTCGGCAGTGCCCGAAAAACAATCAGAATTGGCGCAAAATCGCGGCGTCGATCATGGCACGGATCCTGAATGAGAGTTGAGTGTCCGGGGAGACGGACTACGATGCTGACTAATGCCGCCACCACCGCTGTGAGCTCCCGAGCTGCCGAACCGGCTGCGTCGGCGACTGCCGCGCAGAAAGTCGTCATCGTCAACGGCAGCCCGGAGATCCTGGATTTGCTCGACTCGGTGCTCGACGCCGGCCACTACGACGTCGTGTTCGTCGAATCGAGCGAGCACGCGTACTCCCAGATCAAACGTGTGCAACCGAACCTCGTCATTCTCTGCGTCCGCATCGACGATGCCGAGGGGTTCCAGGTGTTGTCGATGTTGAAGCTGGACGAGGAAACGCGGGCAATCCCGGTGCTCACCTACACGACCGAGTTCACCGGGCAGGAGCCCGACGACCAGTTGACGGAGCTGTCCGACACGGAAATCTTCACACCGAAGGCAGCCGTCCTGATGAATTGATGTATAACTGCGCGGGCCGGCCAGACGGTCCGCGCATGCCAGGACCCACCGACAAACGCGACTCCGAACGCATTCAGATTCTGGGCGACCTTCACGGCGAAGTGATGGTTTTTCAGCCAGTGGCCGTCAAGGAAATCAGCCGTGGCGGCGCCCAAGTCGAAACCGCCTTCAGCCTGCAACTCGACTCGCTGCATGAATTCCGTCTCACGCTCGGCGAGCGTTCTGTCGTCGTGAAAGGCCGCGTCGCCCACTGCCGCATCAGCGACGTGGATCAGGAGCTCGTGCTGTATCGCTCGGGGATCGAGTTCATCGAGCCGAACGATGGCGTCGCGGCAGTCATCGCGGGTTTCGTCGAGGCGATCAAGAGCGGACGGCGGGCCCCCTGATGCCCATCAGCCATCAGCCATGACAGAGGTCAGTTCCGCTGCCCGTTCGTGCGAATGGGCGTGCTCGTGCGCGGAGGCGTCACATAGGCCGTGACAGAGCTTTCGTGGCCCGCCGCATCCACAGCCGCCACGCCGAACACGTAGTCGTCGATCTGGAGGTTCGGCAGCACGACGTTCGCCACGTTGCCGACGAGCAGATCGTGCTCCCAGTCGGGCCCCCATGCCGCGCGCCAGAAGATGCGATAGGCGACGGCGCCGGCCGACGCCGTCCACCGAAGGTTGGCGTCATATCCCGAGGGCGCTCGTGTAATCGTCGGCTGCCCGCGATCGTTGGTGACGACGGGAGGCGGCGGCGCCAGCGCGAGGGTGGCGGCGGCGGCCGCGTTCACGCGCGCGTTCTGCGCCAGATACGGCAGCGAGATACCCTCGTAGGTGTCGCGGACATCGTGCTGTCGCGTGAAGTTCTCGCGCGACTCCCTGAATCCGACCGCAGTGAACCCGAGCTGGTTGTACGCTGAGTGATCGCCGCCGCGCCCGAACCGGTCGGGACGCGCCATCGGCCGCACCTGGTGCGACGGCACGTAGCGCCCGCCCCAGCGCTGAACGAATCGCGCCAGCTCCCGCGACGGCGAATCCTCCGGACCCTCCGAGTACACACGGATCGTCGCACCATCGATGATGCCGTTGCCTCCCTTGTCGTTGCCGACGATGTCGTTGTTCAACACGGCCTGAATCGGAATCTTCTCCGCTGCGGCTTTCTGCGCGTGCAGCCGCGCGCCGACGAGACCTTGCTCTTCACCGGCGTGGCACATGAACACGAGCGTGGCGTCGAAATCGATGCCGCTCTGGCTGAACGCGCGCGCCAGCTCGATCGTGAGCGCGGTGCCGCTGCCATCGTCGTTGACGCCCGGCGCAGGATTGTCGAGCGGCGCGCCAGGATTTGCCGGCGGAGGTGTCGGCGCATCGGGATCGCGGGGAACGCCGCCGGCATTGGAAGCGCCCTGGCCGCCGGGCCTCGCCACTGTGTCGTAGTGGCCGGAGATGTAGATGCGGCGCGGACTCCGGCCCGGAAGAATGGCCATCACGTTCCGAAGCTCGATGTCCCGGGCGATGCGACCCTGCTTCGGCACCTGATAGGTATCGAAGCTCACCTGCAGCTTCGGGCTGAAGCTTTTCATCTCGCTCAGGATCCACTGGCGCGCCGCCCCAATACCTCGCGTCGACGACTCGGTCGACGAAAGCGTGCTCCGCGTTTCGAAGCTCTCGAGCTTTTTCAGCGCCACGCCGAGACGTTCTTCCGACACCGACGCAACGAGCTTGACGATGCGCAGATCGAGGTCGCCGGCGTTCTGCGCCAGCAGCGTGCGGCTGAGGCCGCAGACCACGACGAACAACGCCAGCAGCCACGCGCACGCAGCCTGAGCCTTCGCGCGAACCGGTACGATCGTCGTCATCACTTCACCTTCAGGTGAGATCGGTCATGCTGGACCGAGGCCGTGGAGAGGGAGGGAGTGTACGGGCAGGCTCCGACTGCGTCAAGAGCGGTTGGGCTGGCGCGTTTGTGGCCGAGTGGCCGACCGATCTAGTGCGCGGGCGGTTTCGGCAGCTCGCGTTTCTTCATGCCGGTCACGATGTCGAACACTGCGGCCGGCACGTCGAACGACAGCGCCACGGTCTTGCCCGTGCCGCCGAGCTCGAGCGATTGCACCATCGCCTGCAGCTCGGGTTTCGCGCCGGACTGCATTTTCGCCAACGCTAGGAACCCGCGGACCACGTCGCGGAGATTGTTGGCCGCCTCGTCGTCGCGCGCCTCGGCGCGAACCATGCCGCGAATGCCGCCGTTGATGTGCGTGCTGACAGACAACCAGGTGATCGCCGGCAGCTGCGTCGCGACGTTCTGCGGCAGCTGGGCGTGCGAGGTCAACACATCGAAGCGGCCAACGGCCCATGCATTTCCAGTGTCGAGCGACCGCACGAGCGCCATCAGCTCATCGTTCGTCGTGACGCTCTGCAGGCCAGCCTGCGGATTGGCACCCGACTGGTGCAGGTCGATTGACGTGCGAATCAGGTTCGTGCTGCCAAGCGCGATGAGCCCCGGCTCGACGAACGCAAGCGCAATCCCGGGTTTTCCTTCTGACACGTCCGCAACAACCAGCCGCTTGCCCTTGTAGTCCTCGACGTGCGCACCGTGATCGCGCATCAGCGCTTCGATCTTGACCGCGTCGAAACGCCCGCGCGCCAGTACCATGCCCGCACCTGGGAGTTTGGTGCCTTCGCGATCGGGACGCAGGCATGCAACGACGCGGTCGATGTCGGTTTCGATGTTGATGCCAGTCTGGTTCTGCAGCTCGCGTTGACCGTCTTCGTGCATCGGCACGACGGAGCGGATCTTCTGGCGCAGCTCGGACGCCATCACTTCCTGCACGTTGGCGAACGCAATGACCGTGACGTCACGCGGAATGTATTCGAGCTCTGCCGGGCCGCCGCGGCCGGCAAACGCCCCGGCTGGGAACCCGACGTAGTACGCGACCAGCCCCGTGCCCAGGCCAACGCCTGTCACCAGAAGCGAAACAATCACGAAATACCGGGTTCTCGTCATCATAGAAAGAGCCTCAAGGTGTTATACGAGAGCGGGTTGACCCCGGTTCCCCGCCCCTTCGCTCCCACTCGTCGATCCACCTTACTGCTCCAATACATACTCGCGGCCCTCAACCGTCCGGCCAGAGAGCCACAGGGCCAGCGCGATGATGGCGGTGAGCGAGAGCAGGCTGACCGAGACCGTGGGTACCTCGCGAAACACCTGCATGAGAAGGCTGACTGCCGAATCCTGCGGCATCTCGTGGCTCACCAGGGCCTGCAGATAGTAGGCCACCGTGAACCGCTTGAGATAGCCGGGGAACAGCAGGACGGCCGGCTCCCAGCCGAACGCAAAGACCAGCCCGATGATGAGCGGCCGCTTCAGCCGGGTCCCGACCCAGGCGAACACGGCGCCGTATGCCGCCAGGCCGATCGCCAGCATCCCAAGGTCCGTCAGCAACGACGGGAACGCTTCGGCGATCGTGCTTCCGCCCATCGGCACGATCAGGAAGAACACGATCACCACGGACGGTACGACGAGCAGAACCGTGCACGCGAGGTAGGCCAGGTACTTGCCCAGGAGCACGGCCCTTCGCGGAATGGGCCGCGTGAACAGATAGGTGATCGTCTTGTCGTCGACTTCGTCGGCAATCAAGGCCGTGCCGAAGAACACGCCGAGTATCGGGATGATGAATCGAATGTACAGCAACCAGATCATGAGTCCGAAGACCGATGCTCCGGCGGCGGACGCGCCGTTGATCTTGAATCCCGATGCGTACAGAAAGACGATCAGACGGACGGCGGCCGCCAGCAGGACCGGGCCGCCGAGCAGGACGGCAAGGAACACCGAACGCCGCGACCACAACATCTGGCCCAGCGACAAATCGAAAATGCGCATCGCAGACGAGACAACAGTCGGCGGACGCATCGGTCGCGCGGCGCCCGGCGTTTGAGCAGTCACATCCGTCATCACGTCACCACATCACGACTTCACGAGGTATTGGAAGACGGCCTGGAGGTTGTCGTCGGGCGAGGTAACCTCGTGGATGACGCCGAGCTCTCCCGACGCCGCCAGATCGGTCAGCCGTGTGTAGAACACGTCGGGGCGGCCCGTCTGCACGACTACGGCATCGTCCTCGAACTTCAGGCTGAGCACGTCCTCCTGCGTGAGGAACTCCCGCGCCAGCGCGCGCGTCTGGTCCGCCTTGATGTACACCGTATGCGGATGCTCGTCGATCAGATCGCGGATTTGATGCACGTTCCCTTCGGCGAGAATCCGGCCCTGATTGATGAGCAGGATGTTCGCCGTCATCGATTCGATCTCGTGCAGGATGTGGCTCGAGACGATGATGCTGCGTCCCGCGCGGCCCCACTCCTTGATCATGCGAATCGTCTTGCGGCGGGCAATCGGATCCATCCCGGCCAACGGCTCGTCGAGGATGAGGAGCTCCGGATCGTGGACGAGCGCCTGCGCCATCTTGATGCGCTGTCGCATGCCTTTGCTGTAGGCCCCAATCTTCTTGTTCGCGGCGTCGGTCAGCTCCACCATCTTGAGAGCCCGATCGGCCAGCCGCGCCGCCTCCACGTCGCTGACGCCGTTCAGCCGCACCAGCGCCGTCACCCACTCGAGCCCGGTCATGCGGTCGTAGAACGCGTCCTGCTCCGGACAAAACCCGATGCTGAAATAGAGCGCCGGGTTCTGCCAGATCGGCTCGCCGAGCACGGTGATCGATCCCTTGCTGGGTTTCAGCTGACCGGTGATCAGCTTCATGAAGGTGGATTTGCCTGCGCCGTTCGGCCCCAGCAAACCGGTGATGCCTGGCGGCACGGCCACCGTCACGTCGTTGAGCCCGATCACCTGCCCGTACCACTTCGACAGATGATCCGCGCCGACGATGGGTGCCATTACGCGACCACCTCCACGCCGCGCACGCGCCGCTCGAGGATCACGCCCGACAGGACCACAACCGCGACGATGACCAGCAGCGACACCTGCCAGGGCGTGTCGTATTTGAGCGGCAGGCGGAAGATGACGTTGCCGATCTGATCGAGGTCGGCCGGGAACGAGATCCAGGACAGGCTGCTGCTGCGGGTGACGGCGTAGAGCACCCCATAGATTGCCGAGGTGAAGAAGACCACCGCCGCATAGAGGATGCCGACATACCGCGTGCTCTTGGTGAGCGACGACAAGGCGAGCATCGCCGTCGCCACCATGATGACTTCCACGGCGCAGAACACGGTGATCGCGGGAAACAGAAAGAGGTTGTTCTTGAAGAACGTGAAGTTGCCGGCAAACGCGATCTGCACGATGAGCAGCAGCATCGCGGGCACCCACGTCACGAACAACAGAAACGTGACGAGAATGGCGAGCTTGCCGAAGACGTATTCGGCGCGCGTCAGCGGTTTCGACAGATAGATCTGCAGGGCGTTTGCCCGGCGGTCATTCGCGATCAACCCCGCGCCGACGTAGACCGTGACGAAAAACACGAAGGTGGACTGCTGGCCGAGGAATTCTCTGAAGGTTTCGGCGGTGGGCGCCAGAAACGCCGCCTGCGGCAGATTCGCGGCGGCGTAGATCTGAACCGCCCGCACGAAAAACGGAAACCACGAGACGAGCAGCAGCCCGAGGAATGCGCGCTTGGCGAGCATGGTTCGCAGCCCGGCGCGCGTGATGACGGTCCACGCCTGCCCGCGCGGCGTCTTCCCGCCGCCGTACCGCCGGTAACCTTGATCATGAATGGGCATCACTCTTCACCGACGGCGTGCGCAAATACATCCTCGAGCGTCGGAACGCTCGGGCGCAGATGGCGGACCTGGACCTGCTCGGTGGACGCCAGCGCAAACAACTGCTGAGCGCCGCCGTCTCCCGGCACGAAGACGCGCATCACGTCCTCGTCGGTCGCGTGGCACTCGAGGCCGGCCACCCGCAACCGCTCGATGAACGGATCGATTTCGCCGCTTCGGGTTTTCACGCGCAGCTCGTACACGCGTCCCCGCGGCTGCTTCAAGGCCTCGATCGGCCCGGCGGCCACAACCGTTCCCTTGTCCATGACGACGACGTGATCGCAGGTGTATTCGACGTCGGGCAGGAGGTGCGACGACAGGATGAGATGAACGCCCTTGTTGTGCGCGAGGTCGCGCACGAGCTCGAGCATTTCGTCGCGGCCCCTGGGGTCCATTCCGTTGGTCGGTTCGTCGAGGAACAGCAGATCGGGATCGTGGACCAGCGCCTGCGCGAGCTTGATGCGCTGCTTCATTCCGGTCGAATAGGTCTCGACGTTGCGGTAGCGCGCCTCGCCCAGGCCCACGTAAAACAGCACCTCGTGCGCGCGCTGCATCGCGTCGACGCGCGGCAGACCGGCGAGCTCGCCGCAGTACGCGACGAACGAGACGGCGTTCATGCCGGGAATGTGCGCGTCGCTCTCCGGCATGTAGCCGACGCGCGCGCGAATGTCGAGCGGCGCCACGGCCACGTCGATGCCGAGCACGCGCATCCGGCCGCCGGTCGGCACCAGAAAGCCGAGCAGCGCCTTGATCATCGTGCTCTTGCCGGCGCCGTTCGGGCCGAGCAGACCCACCGCTCCCGCCGCGAACGTCGTCGTCACGTCGCGCAGCGCGGCATTCCTGCCGTACGTGACGGTCACGTTCTCGAGGGTGACGACTTCGGCGAGATCAGCCATGCACTTCGATATACGGAGCCCGGCAAACAAAAGGTCCAGTCATCACGATCACAAGCTTCCGCGGAGGCCGAGCGCGTCGGCGCGCTCGCGCATGAAGGCGATCACGTTGGTGATGTGTTCGGCGAGCGGGATGCCGAGCAGCTCGGCGCCCGCGCGCAGGTCGTCGCGGCTGACGGCGCGCGCGAACGCTTTGTCCTTCATCCGCTTGATCACGGAGCTGGCCTCCAGATCCAGGATGCTCTTGCTCGGGCGGACGAGCGATGCGGCGGTGAGAAACCCCGCCATCTCGTCGCACGCGAAGAGCGTTTTCTCGAGCAGGCTGTCGCGCGTGACCCCGGTGATCTCCATCGCGTGCGACCGGATCGCGCGAATCATCCAATCGGGATATCCCTGCTCGCACAGGATCTCGCTGCCTTTGTTCGGATGATCGCCGAGCGTCGGCCATCGTTCGTAGTCGAAGTCGTGGAGCAGCGCCGTGATGCCCCACCCTTCTTCGTCCTCCCCGAATTTGCGCGCGTACCCGCGCACGGCCGCCTCCACCGCCATCGCGTGCTTCAGCAGGCTGTCGCTTTTCGTGTACTCGGTCAACAGCGCCCAGGCGTTCTCACGATTCATGATAAGTTGCAGCATCTTATTCCAAAGCTCCCTTGCGGTGACGTGGCCCGAGTGAGCTGTGGAATAGCGTGCGCGGCCGCCGGAGGCGGCCGTGCCTGAGCCGGGGTTGTACGGGAACCGACAGCTTGGTCCGCGTTCAGCGTGCAAGCCCGGCCAAGGAGCGCTCGATGGCCAATCCGTCCGCCGCGACGGTGCTCGACACCGAGTTCCACCGCGGCCTCGGCCTGTACGACTCCACGATGGTCGTGGTCGGCTCGATGATCGGGTCGGGGATCTTCATCGTGTCGGCCGACATGGCGCGCAACATCGGGAGCCCCGGATGGCTGCTGGGCGCGTGGCTGCTGACAGGCCTTCTGACGGTCGTGGGCGCGCTGTCGTACGGCGAGCTTGCGGCGATGATGCCGCGCGCGGGCGGTCAGTACGTGTATCTGCGCGAGGCGTTTTCACCGCTGTGGGGATTCCTGTACGGCTGGACCCTGTTCCTGGTCATCCAGACCGGCACTATCGCGGCGGTATCGGTCGGCTTCGCGCGGTACTTCGGCGCGCTGGTTCCCTGGATCGCGGACGATCACTACCTGATCCCGCCGGTCCATCTGTCGGCCGGCTACGCGCTCTCGCTGTCGACCACGCAACTCGTCGGCAGTCTGATGATCGCGCTGCTGACGTGGACCAATACGCGCGGGCTCGAGTACGGCAAGATCATCCAGAACGTCTTCACCACCGCGAAGACCGGCGCGCTGGCCGGCCTGATTCTCGTCGGCCTGCTGCTTGGCTGGAATCATGCGGCCGTCGCCGACAACGTCGGAAACCTGTGGACGGCGCGCGGCACCGTCGACATCGTCCCCGGACTCTCGGCCATGACGGCGTTCGGTCTGTTCGTCGCCGTGTGCGTGTCGCAGACCGGATCGCTCTTCTCGGCCGACGCGTGGAACAACATCACGTTCACCGCGGGCGAAGTGAAGGACCCGCGGCGAAATATCCCGCTGTCGCTGGCGCTCGGCACTCTCGTCGTCATCACGCTGTACATGCTCGCCAACGTCGCCTACCTCGTGACGCTGCCGTTCGATCAGATTCAGCATGCGCCCGGCGACCGTGTCGCGACGGCGACCTTGAATGCGATCTTCCCGGGGCTCGGACCGACGATCATGGCCGTCGGCATCATGATCTCGACCTTCGGCTGCACGAACGGACTGATCCTCGCCGGCGCGCGCGCATATTACGCAATGGCGCGCGACGGATTGTTCTTCCGCGCGTCAGGTCAGCTGAACGCCGCGAAGGTGCCGGCCTGGGGGCTCGTGCTGCAGGGCGTCTGGGCGGTGTTCCTCGTGTTGCCGCGGACCTACGACCCGGCCACCCACGCGTACGGGAATCTGTACAACAACCTGCTCGACTACGTCATCTCCGCTGCGCTGATCTTTTACATTCTCACGATCGCCGGCATCTTCCGGCTGCGGCGGACGCGACCGGCCGTCGAGCGCCCGTATCGCGCGTTCGGCTACCCGATCGTGCCCGCGTTGTACATCGCCGGCGCCGGAGCGATCCTCGCCGTGCTGTTCATTTACCGCACAGCGACGACGTGGCCGGGATTGATCATCGTGCTGCTGGGCGTGCCCGTGTATTTCGCGTGGAAACCGAAGCAATAGCGTGGAACACGTTTCCCGTGTGTCCTTGGTGTCCTCTGTGGTGAGAAGTCTCAGGACCCAGAGTTCGGTGCCCGGAGCTCGAACGCGCGCTCGACGACGGCTGTGGCCGTCGCGGACAGGCTGTAACCCTCCAGCTCTCCCCGGCGGACCCATTGCGCATCCTCCGCGTCGGTGGCGCAGGCGAGCGTGCCTCCGCTGACGGCGCACAGGTAGTCGATGATGACGTAGTGATACTCCACGCGATCGCCGTCTCCTCGCTGAACCCGGTCGAGCACCTCGACGACCGGACCGACGGCAATCGTCAGCCCGGTCTCCTCGCGCACTTCTCGTGTCAGGGCCTGCTCGAGCGATTCGCCGAGTTCCACGACGCCACCGGGCAGGCTCCATCGCCCTTTCAGCGGCTCGTGTCCCCGCTTCACGAGGAGCACGCGGTCGCCGTCGAGCACCACTGCGCCGACGCTCACGACGGGTCGATCCGGATACTTTCTGGTGATCATCGGAGGTGCTTAGGTGCTTAGGTGCTTAGGTGCTTAGGTGCTTAGGTGCTTAGGTGCTTAGGTGCTTAGGTGCTTAGGTGCTTGGGTGCTTGGGTGCTTGGGTGCTTAGGTGCTTGGGTGCTCGGCATGAACCATGCTCTCCGTTCTTTTATGGGCGCACGACGGATCGAGGAATTGGTTGTTTACCAGCTCGGAAATGAACTTCGAACGAACGTGCATGCACTAACCGCGACGGGCAAGGTTTCTACCGATCGCAGATTCTGCGATCAGATTCGCGACGCTGCAAGTTCCGTCACGAGGAATACAGCCGAAGGTTTCGGGCGATACCGTCACAAGGAATTCGCTCAGTTCATCGTGATCGCCCGTGGATCGCTGTTCGAGGTCGCTGATCACCTCCGAGACGGAGTCGCACGGGAATATTGGACGACGGAAGCGACGGTGGATCTCCATGCATTGTGCAATCGAGCCATCGCCGCCGCGACGCACTTGATCCGGTACTTGAGATCCCATGCCGACGTCGAATCGGAGCCCTAGCAGGGTGCTGAAAAAGTGACTCGCGAGGGATCGACATCGTGATCACCCCGTACTACCATGCTCCCACTACTTCCGAAGGGAGCGACTGCATGCGTGGACCCGACGAGCAGACCAGCCACATGTTCAGTTACCTG